>Ga0233437_1002275_pt1 | contig 29876 bp, 32 predicted proteins | sample SI_122_August201_FD_182714 | JGI IMG/M metagenome (GOLD analysis project Ga0233437, IMG submission 182714) | Seawater microbial communities from Saanich Inlet, British Columbia, Canada - SI_122_August2016_200_MG | ecosystem: Environmental > Aquatic > Marine > Inlet | place: Canada: British... | reverse complement strand
GCCGATCTCTCCCTCCACGTCTTTCTTCCATTGCTCAGCAAGAAGCAAATCAATGTGGCTTCCGACGATTTCCTTCCAGGAATACAGCGCCACCGTTCTCTGAGCCAGGAAGACAACATGACGAACCTCTCTTGAGGCTATGCCAACATCATTCCAGCTCAGGCCGTGCTTCTCCAGGAGGCGCTCGAGAAGCTTGTAGTTATTCAAAGATATTCTCGCCTCCAAGTGCTCTTCCCAGTCAATGGGCTCAGTCCAGTTGCCGCTTTTCTCCTCGATATACTTGATATCACGTGCAGCAAGCTCAAGGACTCGATCTTTCTTGGATGTTCCGCAGCCCAGGAACAGCCCCAGACCCATGACGAACAGTACCGAAATCCAGACACTCCGCTTCATAGCGGTCCTCGAGGTAGTTTACGAACAAGAACCCTTTACACTATCATTATCGTGAAGTTTTGTCAATGTCTTCATTTTTAACCTAAAACCTTGAAATTTTTTATAAAATAAGCTATTATTTGGTTACGAATAACTTTTAAATAGTATATATAAGTTAATTTTTTATTTATGTCTGTTCCAAAACACAGAAAAAACAAGTCACGTGTACGAACAAAACGATCACATCAAGCCTTGAAGGTTGCAAAACCTAATCTTTGCTTGAAATGTGGTACTCCAGTAAAGCCTCATACTGCTTGTTCAGCTTGTGGTGATTACAAAGGGAAAAAAGTCTTGAAGACTAAAACTGATGTAGTTATGAAACGAACTGAAAAGAAAAAGAAAATCGAGGAAAAAGACAAACAAAAGATGAGAGACCTTAAAAATAAATAACGAGTAAAAGTAACTAGTAATTGGTAGTCTGTAATTTTTAAATTATAACCGCCGTTACTCCTTGCCCATTACTCACTATAAATTTTATATGGATACAACTGTAATCATTGCACTCGTTGCCTCAGTTATTTCAATCGCTTATGGTATTTTCCTTACCAAAAGTGTTTTGAAGAAAAGCGCAGGTAGCGAAAAGATGCAAGACATTGCAAAAGCTATCCAGCAGGGCTCAAAAGCTTACTTAAACCGACAGTACAAAACAATTGCAGCAATTGGTGTAATTGTTTTCATTCTTCTATGGATTTTCCTAGGAGCAAAAATGGCTGTTGGTTTTTTAGTTGGTGCTGTGTTCTCTGGCTTAGCTGGCTTTATTGGCATGAACGTTGCTGTTCGTGCAAACGTTAGAACTACTGAAGCGGCAAAACAAGGGTTAAAGAAAGCTCTTGATGTAGCTGTTAAAGGTGGGACTGTGACAGGTTTACTTGTAGTAGGGTTAGCTCTACTTGGAGTAGCAGGTTACTACGCTATTACAAAAGATGTTCATGCTTTAATTGGACTTGGCTTTGGTGGTAGTTTGATTTCAATCTTCGCTCGACTTGGTGGTGGTATTTATACCAAGGCAGCTGATGTTGGAGCTGATCTTGTAGGAAAAGTTGAAGCTGGAATTCCAGAAGATGATCCTAGAAACCCAGCTGTTATCGCTGATAACGTTGGTGACAATGTAGGTGATTGTGCCGGTATGGCAGCTGACCTTTTTGAAACTTACGCTGTAACTGCGGTTGCAACTATGTTTCTAGGTTATTTAACTTTCAGTCACTTTGAAGGTGGTGTTGTTTACCCTCTAATGCTTGGGGCTATCTCAATTGTTGCTTCAATTATCGGAAGTTGGTTTATCAAACTTGGAGCTAGAAAAAATATCATGGGCGCTCTTTACAAAGGATTGGCTGTCTCTGGTATTTTAGCTGCAATTGGTTTTTATCCAGCTACAAAATATTTGATGGAAGGTAACGGACTATACTCAGTTAACAATATTTTCTTTGCTTCATTGATCGGACTTGCAGTTACTGCAGCTTTGATTGTGATTACAGAATATTATACTTCAACTAGTTATAAACCTGTTAAAGAAATTGCAGAGAGCTCAGAAACTGGACACGGAACAAATGTTATCGCTGGTTTAGCGGTTTCAATGAGATCAACTGCATTACCTGTAGTTGTAATCTGTGCTGGTATTCTTGGTTCATATTACTTTGCAGATGTTTATGGAATTGCAGTGGCTGCAATGGCCATGCTTTCAATGACAGGTATCATTGTTGCAATTGACGCTTACGGTCCTATTACGGACAACGCTGGTGGTATTGCAGAAATGGCAGAGCTTCCAGAAGAAGTTAGAAACGTAACTGATCCATTAGACGCGGTTGGTAATACAACAAAAGCTGTAACAAAAGGTTATGCAATTGGTTCTGCTGGTTTAGCAACAATTGTATTATTTGCTGATTACACTTATGCGTTAAAAGATGCAGGTGCAACGGTGACATTCATGTTGAATGATCCACTTGTTCTGGTTGGTTTATTCCTTGGTGGATTATTACCATATTACTTTAGCGCCTTCTCTATGACAGCCGTAGGAAAAACTGCAGGTAAAGTTGTAGAAGAAGTTAGAAGACAGTTCCGAGAGAATAAAGGAATCATGACAGGTGAATCAAAACCTGATTATGCAAAAACTGTAGACATCGTAACTAAAGATGCTATTAAACAAATGATCGTACCAGCTTTGATCCCTGTACTTATTCCAATTATCGTTGGTCTATTACTTGGTCCTATTGCTCTTGGTGGATTACTGGTTGGTAGTATTATCACTGGATTATTCCTTGCAATCTCAATGACTACCGGTGGTGGTGCTTGGGACAATGCCAAGAAATATATCGAAGATGGAAATCATGGTGGTAAGGGTTCAACTGCTCACAAAGCGGCTGTAACTGGAGACACAGTTGGAGATCCATACAAAGATACAGCTGGTCCAGCTATCAATCCAATGATCAAAATCTTGAATATTATTGCTCTATTGATTGTTGGTCTACTTGTCTAAATCTAGATAGACTCAAAATAAAAAAAGCTCCCGACTTGGGGGCTTTTTTGTTTTATCCAAGGAATTGACGAATCTTAAAAAATAGGCTAAGTTATAATGTTGAATTGGACATTGAAAACTCATGACAATGGAGAGAATACCATGGCAAAAAAGAAAAACGGGGCTCGCCCGAAGGAGCTCCTGGCTCGTGATCCGAATCCGGCCAAGATCTTCAGCCTCACCAATCAGCCCCCAGGCAGAATCCTGCAAAAGTGTGCAAGCACGTTTGGTGGCGAGGGTGGGTATTCTGACCCGCCAGTACTGAACGACACCCCTCTCAACATCCTTCGGCGGAACACAAAGGTGAAAGCCTTTTTGGTCCGCGAAAAGGGTAACTTTTCGGCGCTGATCAAAGATCTGATCCTCTACATCATCGAACACGGTGGCTTGATCGCCACTAATGATCCCCAGCGCAGCTACGTCCTCGACAAAGATCGCTTTCATGAGCTGAGTCTTGTCGGAAAGCGTGGGGTCGCCTCCTTGACCGAGTATGATCGTCAAGAGAGGCTGCATAAGATTCTTGGAATCGGCAACCAGCCTGTTCCCAGTGAAGCGACGCCAACCGACGAAGTGAGCGAGTCCGCCACTCCGCAGAATGGCGCTCCCATGTCTTTGTCGCAAATCGCGCCTGATGAAATTCGGGCCTATGTCTCTCTTGTTTCCAAAGATGGACTCAATGGACTTCTCTCCATCTATCCAATGATGGCAGAGATGCCCAAGCTCCTCGGCCTGCTGGCTGTTCACAGCGCCAAAGGCAGAGAGGATGATATCGACGAAACGCTCGGCGACATCATTCGGCTCGTTCACGACTTGCGCGATCGCATTGACACAGATGCACTCGAAATCCTCGAGGATCTGCAGACTGATGCGCCAGAGAGTGCATCTGAAATAACGTCTCAGATGATCGAGACCCAAATCCGCGTCCTTCAAGAAAAGAAGGCTCCTCTCGACCCCATGCAAGCCAGGCTCTCCGCGCTCAAGCTTGTTCAGGACGAAAGGCTTGAGCATTTTGAGTTCACGATCATCGAACAAGATCTGCAGGCCCGGCTCGACGCTGCTTCACGATCAGAAGCTACACAGGGAGAGGTACCAATCCTTGAAGCTGCTCTAGACCGAGCAGAAGAAAAGGCTGAGGAGCTGCGAGACTACATTGATTACATTGCAGACCTTCTGTCTCCCATAAAGGCTGAAATCGATCGCATCAACCGGCGCATAAACGCTCTCCGGCTTCTCAAGCAGATCTTCCAAGCGAAGGTCTTTGATGAGCCAAGCTTGCGCCCAGCCCCAGAGTACGACGAGGACGCTCTCCTGGACTGGCGAACCGCAGTTCCTGCGGAACCAGATCCTCCGGACGAACTCCCCCCACCTTCTGGCAAAACAGGGCCCCCTGCTCCGCCTGTAAACCCAGGAGATCTCCCCAAGATACAGCTGACAGAGCAGTATCTTGTTGCCATTTTCCGCATGCTTGGACAGAGAACCTCCCTGAGGATCGCCAACGCATTGCTTCGCCTCAAACTCATTGAGGCATCTGAAAGAGGCTTTATTTTCACCGCGGCCCAAAGCCTCAGTGACAAAAAGCGCCCTGATCGTCCCTTGAGTTACCATGGGGCCTTCAAGGGTAACGCCACTTATCGCCCAAGAAAGCACGTTCCAAGAGAACTGGTGGATCAAATGATTCCACCGGAAATCCAAAGAGCGATTCTGGGCGAATTCGAGATGACGGAACCAAAACCCTAGACACCATCACCCCACCGCGCCAAGCGCTGTGGGGTGTTTTTTTATAAAAAAAGAGTCAGCTGAACTTGGTTCAACTGACTCAAAAGGACTAGGCGGACATCTCGTAGAAAATCCGCAGAGATTCCTGAACTGCGATATCGCATCCCAACTCATCGAGCTCATTGAGTTTTCGCTCGATGACCCGAATCGTTGACTCGAGTACGTGCAGCCTGATTGCTGCCGGGGCTTTGCGCAGGAATTTCGACACGAGAGGATTTCTCGTATTGAGCAACACCACGTTTGGTGCGTTCAGCTCTGCGGCCTGATTGGGATGCTGACGACTCACGCCAAGGACGTAAGTGACGCCCTTGTACATGAACCTACGAGGCCGGACCTTCCCCGTACCCTTGCTTGGAGTACGTGGTTCCCGATCCGGGCGTGGAGGCTTTGGATCTCCAGGAGGCTGAGGCTCACCTGGCTCCGCGGGGGTTTCGCCATCGACGTCACCCTCTTCCTCGTCACCAGGCTCATGGGGAGGATTGATACCCGCCGGAATCTCGACTTTGGCATCAGGGCTACCAAAGACCTGGCGCATACCATCAAGGACTTCCTTCATGGCCCTGCCCATGGGGTCTGTACGAATGACTCCCTCGTCACCAATCAGCCTACCCAATGGCTTCGAAAAGTGATCGAGAAGAATCTCGACAAATCGACGCCACGCAGCTGAAGCCAAGAACTTGGGAGAGAGACCAGCTCGATCCGTGTTCTGATTGTGCATCAGTCCAGGAATGAACAGGTCTCCTGTCAGCTCCGGGCGACCGAGAGGGAAGGGCACGTGGGCACTCATGTTCTTGGCCAGAGCGACCAAGGTCAAAGTGGTTGCGTCATTGATGCGAACCCCCTTCGGACTTTGAGATCCATCCTTGGCAAAGTAGCCGTAGATGTCCCCTTCTCCGAGATCGAGGTTCGTTGGGTCCTGGACTGCCAGAGCCTCAGGACCAGTATAGACCTTGACGTCACCAGTTTTTTTTCTCCAGTGAATGACCAGATCTTGCTCCATGGCCGGCGGCTCGATCTCCTTGTCTTCGATGAAGAGGTGGAAACCGTTTGGGGCCGAGTAGCGAGGAATGTACATCTCGAGAGCGCGCTCGATCTTCTCTGGAGTACTCATGCTCTTCACCACATACGGGATGACGATCATGGTAAAGCTGCCAGAGGGACACAGCCCGTAAAGACTTGTGTCATCACGAGAGATGAAGGAAAGCGTCAACTCATGCTGAGCCAACTCCTCCGGAGTTACGTTGAGAAGCATGACTTCTCCAGACGAGCTGGTGGAACTCATGACTCGAAACCCCTTGTCTCGGTGTCTCTCGTTGATCAGAGCGAAAGCCGCAATGCGACCGACTCTCTTCTGGTCGGTGATACCGGTTGTGGCTTCACCGCGATTGCCAATGGTCACGAACCGTTCCAACGAAGTCGGATCAAGTCCAGTCCCATTGTCGATAAGGACCAGTGAGTAGTTCCGTGGACTCATCGGGTGATTGTAGACCAGCCGAAGCTGCAATCGTCCCTCGTAGTCCTCGGAACCAAGCATGTCTCGCAATCTCTTGATTGCGTCCCACCCATTCTTTATCAATTCCCAGAGGGCGGCGGGGGGAGGGTACATGCCCGTAGAAAGTAAGTCCGTGTATAGCGCCGCCGTATGCCGCACTATCAATTTGCGTGACGGTGTTTGTACCATTGGGCGTATCTCCTTTCTTGTGATCAATTGTCTGAAAGTGAAGCTAACACTTTGGCCCAGGAAGCCAGGATATCCGGATCAGTTTCCAACTGTGAAACATGTTCGAAGTCCGAAGACCTCAGTTTCAAAGCGGCGATCAAACGGAAGATCAAGGCGCCCGCTCTTTGGCGAGCCTGTTTTGTGACCAGGCTTGTGCCATGTACCTTAAGAAGCTCTTCGATCTGGAGCAAGCCACCCGTGATGATGGCCAGGTTGGCTGTCACCATTTTGGCAATGATTCCAACCGGAATTTCAGAAAGAGCAGGGTCCTCCTCCCTAGGAATCAAATCCCTTATCGTCCCTTTGGGCGGTGGCTCTGGCCCATGTCGAGAGGCCCAAACCTCTCGAGTTGGAACATCCTCAGAAACCAAGAAGCTTCTTCGTTCGGAAAGCTCTTTTTCTACTTCCGTCAGAAGAAAGGCTGGGTTTCCAGTTAATCTCCAGAGCCGAGCCATGAACTCTGGCTTCAGTCCCTTACCATCCCTCCATTTAGTAATGGTTTGGACCGTAGCTTTTGCGTCGATTTTCGCTTTGGCGTTTCGCGGTTTCTTGTAGGCGAGATACCACTGATTAACAGCAACATTTATCTCTGCGAGACGTTCAGCTGTGTACACAGATTTACGTCGACGAAGATCAAGCCCACTCGATGGAGCCATCATTGTCCTCCTTGCGACCTAGTTCGCAGTTAATTGTCAAAGAATCATTGTCTATTACAACATCTTATATTACTCAAATTCGGACTTTTTGTCAAAGAAAGTCCAGGAGGCCCCTCAACCCATTGATTTTTCTCTAAATTATGCTATAGTACACTAATATTATAAATATAAAGCATTATGAAAGTTGATAAAAAAGAATTGCCAAAGAAAGAGATCGAATTCAATTTCGAGATGACAGCTGAAGAATTAAAGCCGTTTTTGGACCAAGCAGCTGTTGAAATTTCTACTCAAAAGAAAATTAAGGGCTTTCGACCAGGAAAAGCTCCATATGCGCAAGTTGTCCAAGAGGTTGGCGAAATGCAAGTAATGCAAACTGCCGCTAATCTAGCTATCAGCAAAGTTGTTTTCGAACATTTAGAAAAAGAAGACATCGAAACAATTGATCAACCAGCTATCGAGGTAATCAAGCTAGCTCCAAACAATCCATTTATTTTCAAAGCTACGCTAGCTCTAATGCCAAAGGTTGAAATTGCTGATTATGCAACAATCAATGTAAAAGCTCTACCGGAAATCAAGATTGAGAAAAAAGAAATTGATAAAACTATCGAAGACTTAAAGAAAATGCGAGGCAAAGAAACTATTGCCGATAAAGCTGCTGAAAAAGGAGATAAAGTAGAATTGGACTTTGATACTTTCATGGACAATGTCCCAATCGAACATGGTTCTGCAAAAAAACACATGTTAACTGTCGGAGAAAACCGAATGATCCCAGGTTTTGAAGAAAATATTGAAGGCATGAAGAAAGACGAAGAAAAAGAATTCAATTTACCCTTTCCAAAAGAATATCACGAAAAAAGTTTGGCTGGGAAAATGGCAACATTCAAAATTAAAGTTTTGGCAGTATACAAAATTGAATTACCAACGATCGACGATGCTTTTGCAAAAGAATTGGGGTTAAAAGACTTAAAAACTCTTAACTCTCACGTCGAATCAAATATTAGAAAAGAAAAACAAGTAAAGGAAGACCAAAAGCAAGAACTAGAAATGATTAATGCTTTGATCGAGAAGTCAAAGTTCGACGAACTTCCAGAAGTTCTAATTAATCAAGAAGTTCACAAAATGGTTCACGAACTTGAAGACAATGTTACTCGTCAAGGAATGGATTTCAAAAACTATCTTGAGCATATCAAGAAAACAGAGGCTGACCTTAAACTAGATTTCGCTCCTGATGCTGTAAAGAGAGTAAAAACAGCTGTTCTTATCAGAGACATCGCTCAAAAAGAAAAGCTTGAGGTTTCAGAAGCTGAAGTTAACGAAGAAGTAGAGCGAACATTGGCTAGTTACAAGATGAACCCAGCTTACGCTGCACAAATCGATGAACTAGAGAAAAACATCAAATCTGACAATGCCAAGCAATACTTCAAGAACTTGATTATCAACAGAAAGACTATAAAGTTCCTAAAAGATACAATCATCAAATAAACGATTTTCAAAAGTAGCTCACTCGAGCTACTTTTGTTATAATTAAAATATGAATAAATCTGTTAGAGCAATCCTACTTATTCTGCTTGGGTTAGCAATCGCTTATGCTGGGTTTTTATTATTAACAAAACCATCAAACGACCGTAATTGGGCTGAAGATCAAAAAATATTACCCTACGCGGAAATTGATAATGACCTAATTACCATCTATAACATTAGAAATTTCACCTACGAAACTACGGATAGCTACATACCTAATTACTATGACAAAACCTTTGATTTGAATGCTATAAAGTCGGTTGATTTTATACTTGAGCCCTTTTCAGAGTTTGCTGGTGCGGCCCACACTTTTCTAAGCTTTGGCTTCGAAAGTGATGAATACGTTTCTATTTCAGTCGAAATCAGAAAAGAAAAGGGGGAGCAGTTCTCTGCTCTAAAAGGACTTTTCAATCAGTACGAAATTATGTATGTTGTGGCCGATGAAAGAGACGTTATAAAGTTAAGATCAAATTATAGAAAGGATAATGTTTACGTCTACCCAGCCAAAACTACTAAAGAAAAAAAACAGGCCTTATTTCTTGATATGATAAAGAAAGTAAATGAATTGCAAACAAATCCAAAATTTTATCACACGTTGACCACAACCTGCACGACTGAAATAGTAAAACATATTAATACAATTACTCCGAACAAAATCCCTCTCAGCTACAAGGCTCTGTTGCCAGGTTATTCTGATGAACTAGCCTTTGAGTTAAATTTAATCGACACAGAATTACCACTCGAAGAAGCTAGATCAATATTTTTAATTAATGATCGAGCAAAACAGTACGCTGACGATCCAAATTTTTCAAAATTGATAAGACTTCCCAACTAATTATATGAAAATTGCTATTTGCTCAGACTCACACGACAACCTAGTTAATATTTCAAAGTTTCTTTACTATTGTAATTACAATGAGATAGAAACTGTCTTTCATTGTGGAGACTGGTGTGCTCCAGGGGCTCTTAAGTTCTTTCGAGACAATTTCAAAGGAGCCATCTACGGCATCTATGGAAATGTTCACGCTGACCCAGAAGATATGCAATCTTTTGCAAAAGAAAATAACATCACAATGCAAGAAGAGGAACTAGAAATTGAAATTGATAAAATAAAATTTATTTTGACTCATTACCCAGATAATGCAAAGATACTAGCAAAAAAAGAAGAGCATCATATTGTTTTTTACGGACACTCTCACCAGCCATGGAAAGAAAAGATCCAAAAAACATATATTATAAATCCTGGAACTTTGGCTGGTATGTTTTATAGAGCCAGCTTTGCTCTTTACGATACAGAAACAAAAGATTTAGAATTAATCCTGCTTGATCAAATAAAAGAACCCGCCGCATAGTGCACGCGACGGGTCCAGTCTGGGCGTGGCCCAGGGGTTAGGGTGAGTTGAACGCGGAGCCGAAACTGACGTCGATGAGGCTCCCGAACGGGAACGGTTTCCAGCAGACAGGACCCGCCAGGTACGAGTAAGCCACGTCCGGCTTGCCCGTGTCCAGGCTCCAGCGCCCCATCAGGAAGCAGCCGTTGGCATCTTGCATCGCCTCGCGCTTTTCGACGATGGTGCTATAGTAGCCACCGCAGTCGAAGTTCGAGTTGCCGTTCTCCCAAGATACGCGTGTGCAAGTCGCCTCCTCACGTCCATTCATGAACTGCCCGCGCAGGCCGCCCATCTGAAAATACGTGAAGATGCTCTGCACGATGATCAGAATCACGTAGAGAAGCACTGCCAACTTGACTCTGGCTTCGAACTTGCGGGCCCACGGATGGAAGCCCTTGTACTGAATCCACCATGACTTCATCTTATACCTCTTGGTTTAATGGTCCACAAACACTTAATAATAGCATATTTTAATATAAATGTCAACGAGTTATGATGTTAGAAATAAACCCAAACAGCCCAGAATTCCCTAAAATTAAACAAATTACTCAAATAATAAGGCAATCTGGAGTCGTTATTTACCCTACAGACACCATCTATGGCTTTGGTTGTGACATTTTTTGCCCTGATGCCATTGAACAGATATACAAAATCAAGCAAAAGAAGGCAACTGGCTTCAGTTTTATTTGCCATGACTTGAAAGAGATATCAAAGTATGCGATTGTACCAGACAATGCTTACCGAATCATGAAACGAGTTTTGCCTGGTCCTTATACGTTTATATTCAAAGCCACAAAATTAGTACCAAAGAAATTAATCCCAGACAAAAAAACCGTAGCCATTAGAATTCCTGACAACGAGATCTGCCTTGAACTTGTAAAACAAATTGGTCATCCCATTGTTTCTACTAGTGTTACCCTAAGTGGTGAACCAAACTATGCCGATCCTTTAGAAATTGAAAAAGCCTTTGGAGATAAAGTTGAAGCAATTGTTGATGCTGGCATTTTAGAAAATGAACCATCTACAGTTATTGATTTTTCCAGTGGAGATCCAAAGTTAATTAGACAAGGAAAAGGAGAGACATCATTTTTAGATTAAATATATGAAAGAAAAACAAATTGCCATCAAAGTGTCGAAAGAAGCTGGAAAAGAATTAAAGAAATTATTTTATTCTCGCAGAGTAAAGGCTGTCGCTAAATCAAAACACGAGATAGTTACAACAGCCGACCTACTTGCAGAGAAAATTATTATAAAAGAAATAAAAAAGAACTTTCCTGATCATCAGATCTTGTCTGAGGAAAGTGGCTTAACAAAAACTACTTCTGACTACCTTTGGATTGTTGATCCGCTGGACGGAACTACCAACTTTTTCATGCACAACCCTATTTTTTCTGTAGCCATTGCTTTGGTATACAAAAAGGAAACAATTCTAGCCGTTACTTACGCGCCAATCCTTGACGAACTCTATGTTGCAGAAAAAGGGAAAGGTGCAACCGTGAATAATAAAAAAATTAAGGCTGCATCGCGAGATAAATTGTCAGAGTCTTATCTTACATTTTGCCATGGAAATAAAGATAAAAACATTAATAAAGCCATCAGTATCTACAAGACTTTAAAGAAAGAAGGCAGAGATTTTAGACAGCTTGGATCTGCAGCTATCGAACTTGCTTATGTAGCCAGAGGAATTACTGATTGCATCCTAATTCCAGGTGCGCTTAGCTGGGATGTAGCTGGAGGAATCCTAATGGTTAGAGAGGCCGGCGGAAAAGTAACTGATTTCAAAAATAAGAAGTGGACACTTGATTCAAAAGACATGTTAGCGTCAAACGGCAAGATTCATAATCAATTATTAAAACGATTATGATCATAAATGTAACGGTCTCTCCAAAAGCTTCGAGAAACGAGCTCACAAAATTATCAGATACGATCTTCAAAGCCAAGGTCACTGCCCCACCAGAAAAAGGAAAGGCTAATGCTAAAGTTATTGAACTTCTCAGCAAACATTTCAAAACAGCCAAGAGCAACATCACAATAAAAGCCGGATCAACCTCAAAAGAAAAATTATTTGAAATAAAATAAGACCCTGCAGCGCTTGGCGCGGCAGGGTCCTTTCTTTCTATTCGGGACGATCTTCAGTTCCCATGTATCGGTCACCGAAATCTCCGAGACCGGGCACGATGTAGGATTTTTCGTCCAGCCTCGGGTCAACTTCGGCCGTGATGATCCGAATGCCTGGATGCGCTTCGAAAACTTGAGCAATCCCCGCCCAGCAAGAAACAAGGTTCACGAACAGGATCTTGTCTTCTGGCACTCCCTGTTCGAGAATGACCTTGATGGTGCGGAGAACAGAACCACCTGTGGCCAGCATCGGATCGAGAATCAGGACGTATCGATCTTCGATGTCTTTCGGGAGCTTCTTGAAGATGAAGACCGGCTCCGCTGTTTCCTCATCTCGCTGAACAAGGACATGGCCAAGTCGAATCTTGTCGCAAACCTCACGAACAGCTCGTTCCATGCTCAGTCCAGCACGAAGGATTGGCACAGCGCAGATCCGACCGTCAAAACGAACACCCTCGTAATCTACGTTGAGCGGAGTGACGACCGTTTTTGGAGAAACAGGCAGAAACTCCAGCGCCTGCTCTACCAGCAAACGAATGAGTCGATCCGAGTGGAAGATGAACTTCCTTCGATCCGTTTCCCAGTCCCTGATGATAGTCAACAAGGCTCGAACCTGATTGGGGAAGACATCTCCCATAACAGTCAGGCGTGGATAATCACTACTCTTCATGACGACCTCCTCCGGGTGGAACTACACTGCAACAACTATAGTATACTTAAGAGCTAGTTGTCAAACACACTGACTTTACAAAGAGATTAGTGTCGTAAAACAAATAGAGGATGTTCCACGTGGAACATCCTCTATTGATGGGTAATAATCATCATCTACTGAACACAAAGAACCTCCCTCACCTCTTTCTCCTTTGTCTCTATTTATCTACTAAAGAAACCAACACAATTCTTTCCGCCTCAATTTTACCTACTATTAAATCCGAACAAGCCAGCCATCAGAAACAAAAACGAGCACACCATGTTTCTGATTAATATCCATTCGCCCAAACAATCCAATTTTGCTTAAAAAGAATTTTGTATAGACCAGTGTGTACAAATAGACAAAAAAAGCGGACTTTTCCATAGGTTGTCCACATTTATTACTACTTTTTCTAATTTTTAACTTTTTTTGATCGAACTAATTTAAACTAACTGTGTTTTTAACAAAGAAGGAATCTCTCTTCCTCACAACAACGGCTGGCCGCGCCATTCGAAGCATCCTTCTTTACATAAAGTTTCGAAGGATAAATCAGCGAAGAATGGTGCTCTCGGCGGGAGTCGAACCTGCAACCTTATCCTTAGGACGGATCTGCTCTATCCAGTTGAGCTACGAGAGCTAGCAACACTCACTGAGACTAAAACCACAAACACTAACAACGACATTATGTTCCACGTGGAACAATACAGTCAAATTTCTAACCACCTTTTTACCCTCACGAGGTCGTTCAGCAAAGAACAAGAGTCGTAAAAGATTTAATAACCTCAAAATAAAACCAAATAGCAGGCGTTTCCGCCCGCTATCTATCGGTGACGAGCTCTAACTTCCTTACCTCTTTTCTTTTGTTGTTTCTTTCGAGCAACCTTTTTTGCTTTATTCATAGAAATATCTTAACTACCTATTATTAATGGTACCCCCGGGTGGAATCGAACCACCATATCCAGCTTAGAAGGCTGGTGTTCTATCCGTTGAACTACAGGGGCAAAATTGGATAGGGAATAGTGTGTAAATAAACAGTGCCGTGTTTCGAGTAAAATTATACTAAATTTTGAGAAATTGTAAAGGCTAGAAGCGATTTATATAGGCTTTTAGCGTGTTTAGATCATTAAACCCAAGCTGAATCCTCAACTTTTCTATATCTGCACCTCTCATTATTTGGTTGATAACAAAGGTATGTCTTATGACCTGGGGGGAGACGGGTTTCTTTAATGAAATAAACTTTGCGTACTTTTCTATTATCCTTTCAATACTTCTCGGACTCAAACCATTTACCTTCTTTCTATTATTTATAGCCCTATCATGTCCAATAAATAAATTCTTATTTGAATCTTTTCTAACTGATAAATACTTTTTTATTGTTTCAATTGCCTGATTGGATAATTTGATCTCATCCGTAGCAGAGGTCTTCAACTTTTCAAGTTTTTTTACACTTGGTTTTAATTGTGCAATTTGTAATCCAGAAACCTCCGACACTTTTAACCCAGTACTAAACAAGAGCTCCAAAATTGCCTTGTCCCGTCTTTTTATTATCTTGTCTTGATCATAATCATGGGGAGCCTCTAGCAATTCCACCAGCTCATCCTTTTCTAAAAAAACTATCTGTTTTTTGACTAATTTTACAAGTTTTACGTGATTATATTTTAATGAATCAACTTTTATTCTATACAGATACTCTAGAAAACCACGGAGCGCAATCAAGTGATAATTCTGTGTGGTTGTTTTTAATATAACCTTACGAATAGGGTCCTGATATTGGGACAACCACCTCTTATATTTTTCAAGATCTTTCTCATCAAACTTTTCGATTGAACGAACTTTGTTTTCACGCAACCAAGTAGCAAACCTGCGCAAATAAAAATCATAATTCCTGACAGTTCTAACAGAACGTCCCTTTCTTTCTTCTAGCTCAGAAATATAATCTGTAATGTGTTGTTCTAGCTTTGTCATGTGAATATTGTACGACACAAACACCGAAAAATCAACAAACAAAGTTGCATGGTGGGGGATGACTTTCAACCTTGCCAAAATCGTTTTTTCATGTTAGTATAAGAATACAAATTAATAAACCGCTTCTGTGGCTCTGGCCATGAATCTTCATAGAATATTCAGCCAAGCTGTGGAATGACGAAACACATTATGTTATCTGCAAAAAAGAAGCAGTCCCTGATCAACAAGTACAAGAAACATGACAAAGATACAGGCTCTGCAGAGATCCAAATCGCGATCTTAACAGAGGAAATCAAAGAGTTAACAAAGCATTTGAAAGATCATAAGCATGATCACTCATCACGAAGAGGTTTACTAAAAAAACTTGGTGAACGAAGACGTTTGATGAGATACCTAGAATCAGACAATCACGAAAGTTACCTTTCTCTAATTGAAGCGCTAAAAATTAAGCCTCTCAAACGAGAAGCTAAAGTTGAGGTGCTAACTGACGAAGAAAAAGAGGAAGTTGAAGAAGAGAAAAAATAAATTCAATGCAAGGCCTCCTCTTGGAGGCCTTGTTTATATAAAATTAATAAAATAAATAATCTCTGGTCACTAGATAGGTAGATTTCAGAAACGAAATCTAAAATCTGGTGATCAGTACAAAAGTATGAATGAAAAAACTTTTGAGATGGATTACGCTGGCAGAAAGCTTATTGTAAAAACAGGAGCTCTAGCCATGCAAGCCAATGCCAGCTGTACTGTTCAGTACGGTGACACAATGGTGCTGGCCACAGCGGTAATCAACAAAGAAGAAAAAGAAGGCATGCCGTATTTTCCATTAATGGTAGAGTTCCAGGAAAAAATGTATGCAGCCGGAAGAATCAAAGGTTCTCGGTTTATCAAAAGAGAAGGGCGACCAACAGATGAAGCTGTTTTGACTTCTAGATTAATTGATCGAGGATTAAGACCTTTATTTGATGATGCAATTAGACGAGACATCCAAGTTGTTGTAAGCGCACTATCTATTGATGGTGAGAATGCACCAGACGTACCAGCTATTATTGCTGCGTCAATTGTATTACATATTTCTGACATTCCTTGGGCTGGCCCCTTGGCTGGTATCCGAGTCGGGCAAGTTGATGGCAAGTTTATTGCCAACCCAACTTATGAAGAACGAGAAAAATCAAATATTGATTTAACTCTTTCAAATTCAATGGACAAGGTGGCTATGGTTGAGTCTGATGCCAACGAAGCTGATGAAAAAACTGTTTTTGAAGCTTTCAAATTTGGTCTAGAACAAACAAAACCTGTAATTGAATTCATTGAAAAAATTAGAAAAGAAATTGGTAAAGAAAAACTTGTAATTGATACTTCAAGAAAGCTTGATGATGATGAAGGTGATGAAAACCAAAAGGTTAGTCTTGAAGAATTAAAGAAACTAGAAGCTGAATGCAAAGAAAAAGCATTAGAACAACTAGATAAATATTTATTCAACATTCCAAAAGGTAGCAAAGGTGAAAGAAAAGCTACTTTGTCAAAAGTAAAAGAAGGTCTTCAGGATTTCTTGAAAGAAAAACAAGTTGGTAAAGATCGAAGAAAGAAAGTACTTGGTTTTTGGGAAGAATTCATTGATGACCAAATCACAAGAGCTGTTCTAGAACGAGATCAAAGAGTTGATGGACGAAAGTTAACTGAAATTAGAGATCTAAGCTCAACAGTGGGGTTAATCCCAAGAGTTCACGGTTCTGGTTTATTCAACCGTGGAGAAACTCAGATTCTTTCTGTCCTAACTTTAGGATCTCCAAGTGATGAACAACTTTTGGACGGTATGGAAGTTAGTGGCAAGAAGCGTTACATGCATCACTACAATTTCCTTGGATTTTCTGTAGGGGAAGCTTCTCCTATTAGAGGTGCCGGACGAAGAGAAGTTGGTCATGGCGCTTTGGCAGAAAAAGCTCTTAAACCAGTCTTGCCGAGTAAAGAGGATTTCCCATACACAATTTTGATCACATCTGAAACACTTGGCTCAAATGGTTCTAGCTCAATGGCTTCAACTTGTGGATCAACTTTGGCTCTAATGGATGCAGGTGTTCCAATCAAAAAACCAGTTGCTGGTATTGCAATGGGAATGGCCTCAAATGAAAAAGGTGAATATAAAATCTTGACTGATATCCAAGACCTAGAAGATGGTAATGGGGGAATGGACTTCAAAGTCACAGGAACTCGAGATGGAATCACTGCTATCCAAATGGATACAAAAACTCATGGAATCACAATAGACATGATTGAAAAAGCCCTATCTCAAGGGATAGTCGCTATCGGTAAAATTCTAGACATGATCCAAAAGGTAATTCCAGAACCACGAAGTGACTTATCAAAATATGCACCTCGGATTACTACTCTTAAAATCAATCCAGAAAAGATTGGAACCGTTATTGGTCCCGGCGGCAAAATCATTAACAAGATTATTGACGAAACTGGCGTAGCCATTGATATTGAAGATGATGGATTGGTAATGATCACATCTACAGAACAAGCAGGGATGAAAGAAGCTATTGCTTGGATTGAAACTTTAACAAAGGAAGCCAAAGTGGGGGAAACCTACGAAGGTGAAGTTGTTAGAATTTTGGACTTTGGTGCTTTTGTAGAAATCTTCAAAGGAACTGATGGAATGGTTCATGTTTCTGAAATCTCTGAAAAGGAGAGAGTAGAAGACATCAACAAGTTCTTGAAGGTTGGGCAAAAGGTAAAAGTAAAAGTCATGAAAATTGATGAAAAGGGAAGAATTAATCTTTCAATGAAACAAGCTTAAGAGCATGTAGCACAAATCATGTAACATATATCAGGAAAGAGCTCCGAGAATGCGGGGCTCTTTTTTTTACTGTTGACAAAATCAATAAATAGTAATCCTCTCAAATGTCCTTCGGGACAAGACAAACCACCTTGAGACGCGTCATGGCTCTTCATCGCATGAAACGAGACCTCCTAGGAGTTCACGTTGATCTAGAAAATCTCCACCCCGACGTCTGGGGAGATTTCTCCAAGGTCCAGGGTGACCTTAAGAACGTAACAGGAGATATCACTGGTCTCACAGGAGACATCGTTGACCTTTCGGGCGACGTCACCAACATCACTGGAGACACAACGGGTGTTACTGGCAATGTCAGCCTCATCACAGGCGATGTTAGTAGAATCCGAGGCAATGTCTCGGCTCTACTTGGAGACGTCAGTAACCTCAAGGACAACATCGATGAGCTCCGTGGTGATGCAAGCAAAGTCACTGGTAGCGCGAGCAAAGTCACTGGAAACCTATCCTACATCGAAGGAGATATCAGCCTGCTTGATGGTGATCTGACAGGACTGACTGGAACAGTGACTGGTCTCGAAGGAGACGTCGCAGATCTCATAAAATACTAGGTGCCCCCAGCCATTGAGTCAAACTCTCTGGCTGGTTTTTTTTAGCAAAATTAGATAGAATACATATATGAGTACTTTTGCCATTAAACTAAATCTCTTTTTATTATCTGTCATCCTTTTTGTGGGGTGTTCAGTTTTTTTATTACTCAATCATGTAGATACAATTGATAAGTATATACCGGGCGAAGCAGAAACATACCTTCACCTCAACATTAACTCTACTTATAAGCTAAATACTGAGAAGAAAGATCATCTTCTTAACTGGCTAGAATCAAAAAGTACAATAAATAAAGAGGGGTGGAAAAATCTTTTGCTTAATGTAAAGAATGAGCTTGGCCTCTTTAGTATGAATGGTCAGATATTTGTCCTAGCAAAAGAGAACAAAGACCTGTCTGCTTACTTAGCTAAAGAAAATCAATCTTTTACTCAAAATGATAAAGGAATTATTATTCCTGCTCTTACTTTGACTCAAACCTCTCTAATCGACCAAAGCTGGTACAAAGAAGTTAAAAATAAAGTGACCTTTAGTGATTTTGTTCTATATAGTAAAGACTTAGGAAAAATTGAAAAAACTGTGCCTTTGCTAAAAACCCCAGATCTTTACCCAATCGCTGCTTTTGGTGATATTAATAGAGATAAAATAACACTTGATGTAATAGGTAATGTTGGTCAAAGCAAGATTAAGCTATCAAAAGCAAATATCAAGGACATTCCAGCTGGAACAAAGCTCTACCTACGAAATATTGAAGCAAAAACCATCACTTCATTGAAGGTTCCTGAAGAAACGCTCGAATTATCTATTATAAACCTTCTAAGCGGGCCAATTGAATACTTGAAAAATGAAGAGGGTTGCGTCATCTATATCAACAAAACACAAAATAGCCTAAATGAGCTAAAAGCATCTATCCTGGATACGGTTGCCTTACTTCACCCAGTGGAGATAGAAAGGGAACTTATAGACGGAACCATTGGAATTCACCTGGTAGCCGACACAGGCCTTTCTGAGTATTTTGCTCAAGTAGACAATAAATGGGGGACATTGGTGGAAACAGAGGAATCTCCATTTCAATTCAACTTAACTGTAGAAGAACTGGAAAACAGTCTTGTGATAACTCTCAATAATCCTCAAAAGGCTGAAATAATCACCTCTAACTGCAAATTGCCTAAATTTAGAAAGAGCAGTTCATTATACCTTTCTACTAACATCCCTGAGTGGCACAATGTCTTCATTCAGAACAAAAACCAAACAGAATTGTCCATTTGTATAGACTAGTGTATACAAAACTGTGGATAATATAGAGTTTTGCACAGACTTATCCACAGTTTTTAAGGCCATATTTGAGCTATTTTGACCAGATTTGCTGTAAATTTAGCGAGAATATGGCCTTTTTATATTGACCAGGCTTTCATATCATGCTATAATATATATGTACGAGCTGAGGTCCACGCACCTACCCGTACAAAATCATTGTTCATTGCGTTCTTTATCAAATTTTCTGGAGATTCACTCTGGAAACCATCCATCTACTCTTTATCATTATCTTATCTTTACATTTATCGATAAGACTCTTCTCACGTAAAACAAAAACAAAAACGAAATCAAAAAACAGGAGATCCCTTCGTGGCTCTCTCCAATAAAGGGTAAAATGGAGCAACAATCAAATCCTTCTTGCAACCGGTATAGACGGGTGCTCACAATTACATACAAGCTGACTTGTATCTAGCTATGAGCATCCATGTGTGCCATCTTGGAAGGTGGCGCGAGCAGCCATAAATTATCTTATAATTGGGCTAAAAGTTCGCGCCAAATTTTTTTTAAAAAATTGAACTTTATAGTGGATTTGCTACAATTCAAATACTTAGTAAAAACTAGATTTATGAAAAATGATATAAAGGAGACAATAATCAATTCCTTCCAGAACCCAGAGACGCACCCTACGGCTGATGAGCTTTATCAAGCGTTACAAGCAAAGCTAGGGGAAGTGAACAAAGAAGCCTTTCTAGATGAATTAAAAGGGCTCCTAAAAACAAAGGAGGTATACTATGTCCTAGTTCCTGAGGGAACTAAGCACTATGGCCTCAAAAAAGGTGCTCATTGCCACTTTATATGCGAAGGCTGTGGCAAGATAAAAGACTTCAGGCTAGAAGAGGGGGCACAAAGCATGCTAGATAGCTATATTCAAAAACAAATCCATTCATATGGAAGATTAAAGAAAGTTAACTTAAGCGCAGAAGGTGTCTGCCGAGAGTGTGAAATAACATAAAAATATGACAAAAACACTTACAAACTTAGTCCAATCCTATCTAGGAGAATGCCAAGCTAGAAACAGATATACCTTTTATGCCAAAGTTGCCAAGAAAGAAGGGTACGAGCAAATCGCGGGCATCTTCATGGAAACAGCAGAGCAGGAAAAAGTACATGCCAAGAGACTCTTTGAACATATTCAAGAGGTAAACATGGGCGCTACTTCTTTAGAAGTAGAGAATGTCGAAGTTCCACTCGTCTATGGCACAACAAAAGAGAACTTAGAGGCAGCTATTGCAGGAGAGACATTCGAATATAGTGAAATGTATCCTGGCTTTGCCAAAACAGCAAAAGAGGAAGGTCTAGACAAAATTGCAGTAAGACTAAGCTCTATCGCTAAAGCAGAAGCTCATCATGCCGAAAGATATCAGAAAGCTCTTAACTTGTTAGAAACAGATACCGTCTTCAAGAAAGAAAACAAAGTTGTTTGGGTCTGTCGTGAATGTGGATATATTCATGAAGGCACTGATGCACCAGAAATCTGTCCATCATGCGACCATCCAAAGGCTTATTATCAGATGCAATCAGAAAACTACTAAACGCCCAATTATAATTTTACACCTAGACAAATGACATAAAATAAGCTATACTTTGAAGGTTATTATCGCTCGGAATAATAAGAAAAAATATGAATAAGAAAGAATTAGAATCCATCAAAAATAAGCTTGAAGAGGAAAAAACACACCTTGAGCAAGAATTGCAAAAAATTGCTAGCAAGAATCCTCACAATCCAGATGATTGGAAAGCAAAATTTGAAGAAACTGGAGATGATGAATCAGACAGTGCCTCTGAAGTTGTTAAGTTTGGATTAAACCTAACTCTAGAAAAAACATTAGAGAAATCTCTAAAAGATGTTGAAAAAGCCTTAACTAGAATCGACAAAAAAGATTACGGAGTTTGTAAATATTGTCAGCAAGGTATAAATCCAAAACGATTGTTAGCTAGACCAACTTCAAGTGCCTGCATTCCATGTAAGACAAAGCTAAAATCTTTATAATGCCTCACAAGTATAAAATCTTAGCATTAGCCATTGGTGTTGATGTTATCTTCTTTGACCAATTGATAAAATATTTTATATTAAAGAAAATCCCTGAAGTAGGGATTTCTTTTATTTCTACAGAGCCAATTACGATGGGTTTAACTTTGGTTAAAAATGTGAACATTGCCTTTGGCATACCATTGCCCCAAGTGGCCATCTTTGCAATCATTGCAATTATCCTTGGGTTGCTAGGTTATTTCATTTTTCAAAACTTCAAAACAGAATCAAAACTTATAATTCTACCCCTCATTGCAGTTGTGGCTGCTGCCGTTTCAAATCTCGTTGATAGACTTATTCATGGTGGGGTTATTGATTACTTTTCTATATCAACCTATAATTACCAATATCCAATCTTTAATCTGGCTGATGCAGTTATTGTCATTGGAATAGTTATCCTATTCATAATTAATTTTAAACAAAAGAAAATATGAAAAAATTACTCCTACTTTTAATAGTGGCTCTCTTTGTCCCATTTCTTTCCGTTAGTGCGGCAGACAAAGATCTAGAAGTGTACATCTTTACTTCAACTGGCTGCCAATACTGTGCACAAATGTTATCTCACCTAGATGAACTAAAAGAAACTACATATCCCAATTTGAAAGTTAACGAATTTGATCTAAGAGCAGATCCTAGCAACTACGACACTTTCAGAAACTATCAAAGAGCTTATAGCACAACAGCGGACGGTGTGCCAGTTACATTCATTGGTAACAAAGTTATAAAAGGGAACCTTCCAAATGAAGTAGATGTCGCTCTAGCTGAATGTAATGAAAACGAATGCTTGAATCCTGAAACAATTGTAGAAGATTACATAAAAGCAAATCCAACATCTGAGCAAACTGCCTCAAAGGAGAAATCTTTAATGGGTTGGATCGTTATCGGAGTAGTCGTGGTTGGTGGAGTAGTCTTGCTACTTAGTAGAAAATAAAAATCTCAAAAAGTTCCGTTAATAGCGGAACTTTTTTTGTATAAAAAACACCACCCTCAACTTGGTTAGGGGTGGCGTAAACAAAGTCTAGGTGGGAACTCTCTCGTCTGGGAACTTCCCACTAAACTGACAGAGCTTGCGAAGACTACAGGTGGCGCAACCTGCGTCGGTCAACGGCTCTGGCGGGCAGTATAGATCCAGACGACCAGCGTCCATCACTGTTCCAAGCAGCATTGTGCAGGAACTCTTTCCTTTGGCTGGAGGGTCAGTGGTGGGTAGCTTTTGAGCTGGCATTCTTTGCCTCAATTGAATGGATCAATCTACTCTTTCGTCTTGTCCTGGTAAGTTCCCGAAAACTGGCAGCGGTCTTTTAGGCTGCAGACAGAGCAACCAGCCTCGGTCATTGGCTCGGGCGGACAATAGACTTCTATCCTACCTTCCTCCACAGCTATATTCAGAATCTCACGACAATACGCATCTACCTGCGCCTGAGTAGGTCTCCTGGTTTCTTCGGGCCGAGGACGGGGAGGGAACAACACGTTGAACCTCAAAAAAGTAAATCAAACAACAATTCAGAATACTCTTTTTCTGCTATTTTGTCAACACTCTCTAGCTTGTCTTGCTCGTTTACTTGTTTCACTAGTCTTGCTACAATGTACTCATGTTCGTTAAGATAAATTCCTGCGCCACGCTTGGACTCAATAGTGAGCACGTGGAATTAGAAGCTGATCTCGCGCCCCGCCAACAGACGGCCTTTATAATTGTTGGCCTCCCAGATGCCTCTATTCAAGAAGCAAAAGAACGTGTTCGTTTTGCAATCGAGAATAGTGGTTTTTTGTTTCCTCGATTCAAGTTGACCGTAAACCTGGCTCCAGCAGACCTCAAAAAAGAAGGTGCTGCCTATGATCTCGCCATGGCCATTACAATTCTTAAAGTTACATCTCAACTTGACTGCAACCTAGAAGACTCGATCTTCCTTGGCGAGTTAGCTCTCAACGGAGAGACAAGATCAACAACTGGCATTCTACCAGCCACTATCTTTGCCAAAGAAAATGGTTACAAAAACATTTTCGTACCCGCTCAAAATGTAGAGGAGGCAACGTTAATTTCTGATATTAACATCTTTCCTGTAAAAACTCTAAAAGAGCTAGCCAATCATTTGGAACAAATAAAGCTAATCTCTCCAGCACAAAAAACTGAGGCCTATTCAAAAGAAACAACTCAACATTTTTTTGCAGACATGGCTGATGTCCAGGGCCAGGAGCAAGCTAAGCGCGCACTTGAGATTGCAGCCGCTGGCTCGCATAACGTTTTATTAAGTGGGCCTCCAGGATCCGGCAAAACACTTCTCGCTAGAGCCTTTCCCACAATTTTACCTGGCCTGTCTGAAGAAGAGATAATCGAAGTAACTAGAATCTATTCAATCGCAGGTTTATTAAAAAAGAATCAACCAATTATTAAAACTCGGCCATTCAGATCTCCACATCACACTGGTTCGGGTGCTGCGCTCGTTGGTGGTGGACGGATCCCTCAACCGGGAGAAATAAGTCTGGCTCACCGTGGAGTTTTGTTTCTAGATGAATTCCCTGAATTCTCCAGACAAGTTTTGGAAAATTTAAGACAACCACTTGAAGATGGCGTTGTTTCAATTTCTCGAGCATTGGGAACTTTAACTTTCCCGGCTAGGTTCACTTTAATCGCCAGTCAGAACCCATGTCCTTGTGGCTACGCCACCGATCCAGACAGAAATTGCCTTTGCTCACAATCACAAATAATTAAATATCAAAAAAGAATCTCTGGCCCAATCTTGGACCGGATTGATTTGCACATTGAAGTTCCTCGACTAAATTTTGAAAAGCTAGAACAAAAAACTAACAACGAAACTTCGCATGAAATAAAAAAGAGGGTAGAGCAGGCCCTCGAAATTCAGAGAATTAGATTTGTAAATTCACCAACCCAAAACAATTCAGAAATGTCACCGAGTGAACTAAAAAAGTTTTGTGAATTAAATAATGAAACAACGGAGCTGTTGAAGAATGCTGTGAATCAACTCAATCTGTCGGCCAGGACTTATCACCGAATTTTGAAAGTGGCTAGGACAATTGCTGACTTGAGTAACTCGCAAAATATACAGAGTAGCTATATTGCAGAGGCGTTACAGTATAGAGCTAAAAACTAAAAGAGACCCGCCAATAGCGAGCCTCTTTTTGAAACATTATTTTATATAAGACAATGGATTTTTCTTTACACCATTTACAATCACCTCGTAATGGATATGCGGTCCAGTTGACCAGCCAGTTGATCCCATGGCCGCTAAAGTTTGTCCTCTAGTCACGTATTCGCCCTTAGAAACAAACAACTTGCTAGCATGGGCGTATCTAGTCTTGATACCGTTCTGATGATTTACTAACACGTTATACCCATACCCATTTAACCAGCCAGAAAACTCAACCACACCAGGATCAGATGAATAAAGAGGTGTGCCTGTAGGACCAGCAATATCTAAACCTTTATGACGCCAATTATAATATTGAGAAATTCGTCTCACACCAGCTGGCCAGAAAAGTGTGCCGCCAGTATCTGTTGGAGCAGGGGAGTTCTTGAACAACTTTGTAACTGGAGCTACGTTAACCACCGTTCTTGATGTAGTAGCCCGCCTGCTTGGTGCAGTGATTTTCCCACCAGGCATAATCAACTGCTGACTAATTTTTATATCACCCACATCAGTCAAATTATTATATTCAACAATCTTGTCAGATTCAATTCCATATTTCTTGGCTAGGGCCAGAACAGTGTCTCCACTTTTTACTTTATGTGACACGCCGGACGTTGGCAAAATCTCTAATGTTTGTCCCGGCTTAATAAAGCCATTTGACCCTAAACTGTTTTGCCACAAAATTGTATTAACACTAATATTAAATTTTTGAGCAATGGTTGAGATTGTATCTCCTGATTGAACCACATAATCTGTCAGACCATATCTCTTTGTTTCTTCCTGAACAAATTGAGCTGCCTCCTCCTGAGTAATTGGTTGAATAATATTTGGTTTGGAAATAGCCATCCCACCCTCCGTTACAGTCGAAAGGTCTGTTAACATTTGTTCCTCTGTTGGGAATGCGCCAACGGCCGAATCCTGAGCACTCATAGATCCAGATTGATCGAGGTAACTCAAAACTTGCGAAACGCCCGTCTCTACCAAGGTAACTTCTGTTAACTCCTCATATTCTTCTTTGGTAATAATTGAATAAACGACAGTTTGCTCGCCAAAAGAATCTTGTCTTAATTCCTGAGCATTAATATTATTAGCAAAAATCACAAAAGCAATAATAACGACCACAACATGAATCAAATAGCTTTTGTTTAAAATATAAAACACCTTGCTTTTCGCCGGTGCATATATATTCAAAATTTTGTACTTAAAATGATAACCAACCTTGTACAAAGGAAAGACAATACCCATAAAAAAGCCTTGTTTTACAAAACGAAAGCTTTTTCCTAAAAAGCCTAATTTCCCAAAAAGGAACTTCATTCCACCAGAAGACCATCGCAATAAATGGGCCAAAAATTGTATTGAAAATCTCTTAAATGGCATATATTTAACTGTTCAAGTGTAGCAAAATATGGTCAAATGGTCAATCAGAAAAATTCATAAATATTTACCTCTCTATAAATTATTTAATCTCTTTTTGTGCAAAAAAACGCCATGATTAAAGATTGATGTTAAACAAAAAATATGGTAGTCTATAATAGTAGCAGGCAATTGACAAATGCTACGTTTCATATTATTATATAGCTTCAACTAATCTACTAATGTTCTTTTGTTCCTTATGTCAAATCGACACCTAGCGCGTACAATTGCTCTTCAAACATTGTTTGAATGGGACTTCAAAGGTAAAGAAAAAAAACAACTTGATGAAATTATTAAATATAATTTTAAAGCCTTTGCGCCCGAATACAATGACCACAGCTTTACAGAAAAAGTAGTAAAGGGAGTGGTTGATAATCTTGATGAGATTGATGGACATATAAAAAAATATGCACCTCAATGGCCAATCGAGCAAATCACAAATACTGACCGAAATATTTTGCGAGTTGGTATTTATGAATTAATGCTTGATAAAGATATTCCAGCGAAAGTTGCTATTAACGAAGCCATTGAAATTGGAAAAGCTTTTGGAGGTGAATCTTCTGGGAATTTCATTAATGGAGTTCTTGGTTCAATCTTTAATGATGTTGGACCTGTAGACAAAACAGAAGACAAAGAAAATAAAGCTCCAAGCGAAGCTGAAAAAGAAACCAACGAAAAAAAATAGTTATTTTGTACAGAAACTAGGAATTAGTAAACACGAAAGTGTTGACTGGTTCCTGTTTTCTGTCTTACAAGTATGGAAAAAAACATTGCCAAGCTAGAAAAAACAATTGGCGTTACTTTCAAGAACAAAGATCTTCTAAAAACAGCTATGGTTCATCGTTCATATCTAAATGAACATCCAAAATTTGAACTAGATCAAAATGAACGATTAGAATTTCTAGGTGATGCTGTTCTGGAGTTAGTTGTTACAGAAAATATTTTTTTGAACTATCCCAATCCAGAAGGGGAGCTTACCAATTGGCGAGCTAGTCTAGTAAATTCAAAAATGTTAGCCAAGGTTGGACAAAAATTAAATGTAGAGGAGCAGCTTTATCTAAGTAGAGGTGAAGCCAAAGATACAGGCAAAGCTCGACAATACATTTTGGCCAACGCTATTGAGGCAATCATTGGAGCCATCTACCTTGATCAAGGTTGGGATGCTTCAAAGAAATTTATTGAAGACTTTTTCCTAGTTGAACTACCCGAGATTTTAGAGAAAAAACTTTACCTTGATCCAAAGAGTAACTTCCAGGAAATTGCTCAAGAAAAAACAGGAATTACACCGTCATACAAAGTATTAAAAGAAGAGGGACCTGATCATAACAAAGTGTTTGAAGTTGCGGCTTATCTCAAAAATGAGCAAATCGCAGTTGGCACAGGTTCTAGCAAACAAGAAGCTCAAGAAGAGGCTGCTCGAACAGCTCTCGATCTTGAAGAATGGAAATAGGAATAAGGGAAATGAATAATGGGTTATGGGGTAAGGGTACGCTTGCTAAAACAACAAATAAGAGATATTCTTATTCGAGAAAACTATCTGCAGTCGTAGCATAATTGGATAATGCATCTGGCTTCGGACCAGAGGACTGGGGGTTCGAGTCCCTCCGGCTGCACCATATTAAACTTTGGAACAATGGATTTTCAACCAAACGAAAATAAAAAATTAGAAATCAAGGTCGAAGATAAGGTTTATGCTCGCTTGCCAATTAGGTCTCACATCATCAGCAAAGATGATAACATCGAGACAGTAGTTGAGAAGTATGTAAAACCCTATCTAAAAAAAGACGACCTTATTTTTATTAGCGAAAAAATTGTAGCTATTTCTCAGGGAAGAGCTTTCCCAATTTCAGAAATAAAAGCTGGCAAGCTAGCAAACTTTCTAATTAAATTTGTTCATAACTCTCCTTACGGAATTGGCTTGAAAAGTCCCTGGACAATGCAATTGGCAATTGAAGAAGCGGGCGCCTGGAGAATTTTATTCGCTGCAGCGTTATCAGCCGTTACAAAACCATTTGGAATTCGTGGCGTATTTTACAAAGCGGTTGGAAAGAATGTAAATGCAATTGATGGTCCCTGTGATTACACATTGCCGCCTTACAACAAATATGCAAAACTTGGCCCAGCCAAGCCACATCAAGTAGCTAGAGAAATAAAAGAAAAGCTTGGCAACGAAGTTGTCATTATTGATGCAAACGATCTTGGGGCAGAAATTCTTGGCAAGTCAAAGAAGGATCTTTCGGATGATTTCTGTAAAGCTGTTTTCAAAGATAACCCACTTGGACAAACAAACGAACAAACTCCTCTTTGCATTGTTAGAGAAGTAAAATAATCACAGCTCTTGAAATTTCCATCAAAATAGGGTAGTATAATTTTGTGAATATTATTACGGGCACATAGCTCAGTTGGTAGAGCAGAAGCCTCTTAAGCTTTTGGTCGAAGGTTCGAGTCCTTCTGTGCCCACCATTCTACGCTCAATTTTTACTTTAAACTTTCTACTAGACACGATAGCTTCGAATGGCGCGGCCATCAAACATAAAAAGCTTTGAAGAGTGTTCCCTAACTAAAGAGTAGGGCCTGCCCTTCGAAGCTTTTCTTGCAAAAGCGAAGAAGGGGCCCGTAGCTTAGTTGGTAGAGCGCCGCGCTGGCAGTGCGGAGGTCAGGAGTTCGAGTCTCCTCGGGTCCACCAGTCTTCGATAAAGCTTCGACTGGCACAGCCATAACATTACAACGAAGACTGTCCTTCGTAATTTTAATGAAGAAGGGCAACACTCTAACAATAAAAAATTAATATTTAGAAGCAACGAAAGTTGGTTCTTTTTTATTTTGAAAAATCTAAGTTCCCGCCAAAGGGCGACTGCCTGCCGATAGGTAGGGCTCAGCCTCTGGCTGAGTTTCTTTTTTGTATTGACAAAAAACAACGCAATTGATAATCTAATTTGTCCGGTTAACTACCTCAGGTAGCCTTGTGAAGTATTTTAGATTCGAAGAAATCGAAGAACGGATTCTGAAAGCCATCAGAAAAGGGACAGCGAGACTTATCACCAATGAAATAGGCGGCGGCGTCTTTTTGTACAGAGGTAAGCTCACGTCTTTCCAGCCAGGCCGAGTAACCATGGCTAACACCCAACGCCAACCATTCCCGCAGATAAAAATAGGGAATCCCTGGACAGACTACTTACCCGAAATGGCCTATACCTTCCCTGAACGTGACATGTTTGAGCAAGACGGGTTCTGCCAGGGATTCACGTTCACCGTCCCCTTTCTAGGAAAAGGAACCATCTTCCTGAAGTAAGAAAGATCATCGCCGCGACCAGCAACTGGTTGCGGTGATTTTTGTATTGACAAAAAATAGCTCTTGTGATAATATAATCTGTCCGGTTAACCACCTCAGGTAGGAGCATGAGCTTCTTTGAGCAAAGAGACCTGCAAGAGAGATTCGACAAGGCCATCGAAGCAGGCACAGCCAGGGTCGACGTCCTTGAAAACATCGGAGGAGGATCGACCTCCCTCCGAGGTAAACTGATTGAGTTCAGCCCCGGCAGGGTCACCTACAATGAAGTCCAACAAGCCAGGGACTTCCGTTTTGAAGAGGGCGAACTCAAGCGAGAATGGAAAGACTGTGAAGGGCCTTTTCATGCGGGCTTCGATTCCTCTCGAAAACTGGAAGAAGACAAAAGGAATCCGGGCCGTTTCAAGTTCTTCATCCCCCACGTCGGGGAAGGAACCATCTCTCTCAACGAAAAGTGATCTCATCGCCGTAACCAGCAACTGGTTGCGGCGGTTTTTATCTATAAA
>Ga0233437_1002272_pt1 | contig 29886 bp, 29 predicted proteins | sample SI_122_August201_FD_182714 | JGI IMG/M metagenome (GOLD analysis project Ga0233437, IMG submission 182714) | Seawater microbial communities from Saanich Inlet, British Columbia, Canada - SI_122_August2016_200_MG | ecosystem: Environmental > Aquatic > Marine > Inlet | place: Canada: British... | reverse complement strand
CTGTCTGAGACAGGCAGCCGCATTCTCTAAAGAGGTTGTATGCCAAAGCGAGAGCCGCTTCACAAGATGACGAGAGACCTGGTAGCTGTTGCTGCCGGGCGACAAGCTGCAGACTTGGTCATCGTCAATGGACGCTGGGTGAACGTCTACTCCGGCGAAATCATCGACAACACCACTGTGGCTGTATTCGGCTGTCGGATTGCCTATTGCGGGCCGGATCGTTCAGATCTGATTGGTGCAGAGACAAAGGTTATTGATGCTGCCAACAAATTCCTCGTTCCTGGCTTGCTTGACGCCCATGTTCATATTGAATCATCCATGCTCTGTGTGCGGGGATTCGCTGCCGCCGTTCTTCCAAGAGGCACGACGGGAGCGTTCATCGATCCACACGAAATTGCCAATGTACTAGGACTGGAAGGCGTGCGCATGATGGCCGAAGAAGCGGCCGCTACGCCGATGCAAATCTATGTGCAGGTTCCGTCTTGTGTTCCTGCTGCGCCTGGATTGGAGACATCTGGAGCGACTCTTGGGCCCAGTGAAATTGAAGAGGCCCTGACGTGGGACAATGTGATCGGCTTGGGCGAAGTTATGAACTACCCAGGAGTGATTGCCGGTGATCCAACTCTACATGAAGAGATTTCCGCAGCGCTGAAGGCGGGGAAGACGATCGGCGGACATTATGCCTCGCCAGACTTGGGAGTGGCATTCCACGCTTATGCTGCTGCTGGACCTTCTGATTGCCACGAAGGACATCAACCTGAGGACGTGCTGGCACGCGTACGCCAAGGAATGTATGCCATGCTTCGCCAAGGCTCTTCAGAGCACAACGTTGTGACACAAGCCAAGGCGATTACCGAAGGGGGGATCGATCCCCGGCGAACGCTTCTGTGCACGGATGATCGACATCCCGGGACGTTGCTCCAACTTGGCCAAATGGATGATGTGGTACGCTTGGCCATTGCTGAGGGAATCCCGCCAATGACGGCCATCCAAATGGCTACCCTCAATACTGCCGAGCATTTCGGTGTATCCGAGGATGTTGGCGGTATCGCACCAGGCCGATTTGCCGACATTCTCCTTGTGTCAAATCTTGAGGCGATGGCTGTGGATTGTGTTCTGGCGTCAGGGGAGATAGTTGCCGAAGCGGGCACGCTGTCAACGCCAGTGAGTCCATTCCAGTATCCAGAATCCGCTAAGAATACCGTGAACATCCAACGTGATTTGACGGCAGACGACTTCATCATTCCTGTGTCTGGGGCGCGGGACAACGTAGAGTGTCGCGTTATTCGGATTGTCGAGAATCAAGTATTAACCCGCGATACGCGCGAGAATATCCCCGTAGCAGATGGTGGACTTCAGCCATCGCCCGATTCGGGAATCTTCACCTTGGCTGTAGTGGAGAGGCATTCGGGAGGCGGACGAATTGGCAAAGGATTGGTTAGGGGCTATGGAATGACGCGACCCTTTGGCTTGGCATCCACAGTGGCTCATGATTGCCACAATCTTGTCGTCATGGGGGCTGAGCGACCCCTCATGGCAGAAGCAGCCAATCGCGTTGTGGCCTTAGGCGGAGGCATCTGCCTTGTAGATGAGAAGGGCGTAATGGCTGAGCTTCCATTGCCGATTGCTGGACTGATGTCTGAACAACCGCTTGAAGCCGTAGCCCAAATGGAACAACAGTTGGATCAGGCACTCAAGGCCCTCGGGTGCGTTGTTGATGATGCATTGATGTCTTTCTTCTTTCTCGCTCTGCCCGTCATTCCCGAACTGCGGTTGACGGATCTGGGCCTGGTAGACGTAACTGAGTTCAAGATTGTCCCCACCCTCGTGGCCTAGGGACATTCAAAACACAAGGAGAGGTGACTGTGACAAACGTACAAACTTATCATCGGCCTTCAAGCTTGAAAGACGCTTGGAGCCTGCTGAGCGAAAAAGGAAAGAGCGCCAAACTGGTAGGAGGGGGCATTGACGTTGCCTTGTTCGCCCCCCCCGAAGTGACCACGTTGATTGATCTGACTGAGCTCAGTCAGCGATCCATTGAACTGCGCGAAGGAGCGCTTGTTCTGGGAGCTGGCGTGACATTGACTGAAATGCTGGAATCAGACGTTGTGGCCGACTACTTGAATGGTATTGTTGTCCATATGCTTCGACAGGTTGCTTCTCCGTTGCTGCGCAACGTAGCAACATTGGGGGGCACGTTGGCAAGCACACATCCGTGGTCCGATGTGATTACCCTGTTCCTCGCTCTAGATGCTCGCGTCACCCAGTACGCAGGAGAGGAGCGAACGAGTTCCCTCGCCGACTTGCTTGAACGCCGGGGGACAATGGATCGAGCCATCATCACTGAAGTCGTTCTTCCGGCAGTCGCGACAGGCACCTACGCAAGTTACGAGGGATTCGTGAGGACGGAATTCGATATTGCCATGCTCAATTGTGCATGTCGTCTCACACTTAACGGTAGCTGCAGCGATGTCCACATTGTGTTCGGCGGGACGCCGGATATTGGACATCGTGCGGTAGCCGTTGAAGACGCATTGGCAGGCAAGACACTATCTTCAGAGGCCATCGACGCTGCGGCTGTAATCGCTTCTGAGTCGATTCCTGCGCGAGATGATGTACGGGCTAGCGCTGATTACCGTCGCGTTCTTGCCGGGGCAGGCGTTCGGAGATGTTGCCAACGCATTGCACAGAGGGTGGGTGAATAGGATGACGATTACGCTAACGATCAACGGTCTGGAGAAGACATTCGAGATTGATCCTGGCGAGAAGCTGCTAGAGGTTCTTCGTCGCGAAGGATACATGAGCGTGAAGAAAGGGTGTGGCACAGGAGATTGTGGGGCCTGCGCGATTCTGTTCAATGGTCGATCCGTAAACTCTTGTCTCGTATTTGCCGCCAAAGCCGATGGAGGAGAGATCCTTACAGTTGAGGGACTGGCGACAGGCGAGATTCTTCATCCTGTCCAGACGGCTTTCCTGGCTGAAGGAGCTGTGCAATGCGGCTATTGCACCCCAGGCATGGTGATGACCACAGTCGATTTGCTAACGAGAAACCCTGATCCAACAGAAAGCGAGATTCGCGAAGCCCTATCTGGCAACCTCTGTCGGTGCACGGGCTATGTCAAACAAGTTCGCGCTGTGCAGCGTGCAGCTGAATTGATGAAGGACGGTGGAAGCCATGTCTAATCAAGCAAAGAAATTTGCGACAGTTGGAAAGAGCCTGCGCAAGGTTGATGGGTTCGCCCTTGTCACAGGCAAACCGGAATTCGTCGCCGATCTCCAACTGCCAGATACGCTGCATATCAAAATCCTCGGCAGCCCCTATGCGCATGCACGAATCACATCCATAGATGTGTCGGCCGCTGAGGCGATGCCTGGAGTGGCTTGCGTCCTCACACATCACAATACGCCGCCTCACCGACATACAACGGCAGGTCAGGGGTATCCTGAACCGTCTCCCTATGACTCAAGAATGTTTGAGAACAAAGTGAGATTCGTCGGCGATCGCGTCGCCGCGGTGGCTGCGGAAACTGAGGCACTTGCCGAAGCTGCTCTGAAACTGATTCGCGTACAGTATGAAGAGCTTCCAGCCGTTCTCTCAATGGACGAGGCGCGGCGTGATGGCGCGCCTGTCATCCATGATGAAACAGATTCACCCGGCATCTATGACGCGAGTCGAAACATTGTGGCTGATGTCGACATTGACGTTGGAGACGTGAAGAAAGGATTCGAAGAATCCGATGAAATCGTAGAATTCACGTGCGAAACGCAATATGCCCAGCATACGCCGATTGAAACCCACGTCGTGATGAGCTATCTGGACAGCGCTCATCGCCTCGTACTCAGGACAAGCACGCAGGTTCCATTTCACGTGCGCCGGATCGTCGCCCAGACCTTGGGCATTCCCATGCAGCAAATCCGTGTAATCAAGCCTCGAATTGGCGGCGGATTTGGAACCAAACAAGAGGTTCTCATTGAGGACCTTGCAGGCTTGGTGAGCTTGCGGACCGGGCGTCCTGCTCTTCTTTCCTTGACACGTAGAGAGGAATTCGACGCCTCACGCACACGTCATCCGATGCGAGTACGCGTGAAATTGGGGGCAAAGAAAGACGGGCGCTTGCATGCGATCGAGATGGAGGCCACATCCAATACTGGTGCGTATGGCTCTCACGGGTTAACCGTTCTCGCCAACACGGGTTCTAAGACACTACCGTTGTACAACAAGGCACCCAATGCCCACTTCTACGGACAAGCCGTTTATACGAATTTGCCTGTAGGAGGCGCCTATCGTGGATACGGAGCCACGCAAGGCTATTTTCCGCTGGAAATGGCGATGGACGAAATGGCCGAACGACTGGGCCTTGATCCGATCGAGTTGCGACGGATCAACCATATTCAATTGGGTGAGACATCCCCCATTTTTGAGAAACTAGGCGAAGGTCGCGAAGGCGTCTCTCAGACGATGAAGAGCTGCGAGTTGCCTCGATGCATTGACATTGGAGCCGAGCGAATTGGATGGACCAAGAAACGGGGCAAACGGCTCAAGGTGGGATCGTGGGTACATGGCGTCGGGATGTCGATCATGATGCAGGGGTCAGGAATCCCTGAGATTGATATGGCCGCTGCGACGATCAAGATGAACGAGGACGGATCCTTCAACTTGCTCATGGGGGCAACGGATCTTGGAACGGGTTCCGATACTATTCTGGCGCAGATTGCCGCAGAAGTGTTGGGGGTGCCCTTGACGAAGATGATTGTGACATCGTCGGATACGGACCTGACGCCATTTGATGTAGGTGCCTATGCATCTTCGACCACCTACGTGTCGGGAATGGCTGTGCAGCGAACGGCCGAAAAAGTCCGCGATCAGATCTTTGGAGTGGCAGCGCCCATGCTGGACGTGTCTGCGGGCGAATTGACCCTACACGACGATGCGGTATTCGCGCCCAGTGGGCAGAGCGTTGGTTTAGATCGAGTCTGTCAACGGGCGACGTACGAGACCGATCAATTCCAAATCGGTGCAACAGCTTCTTGTGTGCCTCATGAATCGCCTGCTCCTTTCCTTGCCAATTTCGCCGAAGTGGCTGTGAATACGGAAACGGGCAAGGTAAAGATCGTCCACTATGTTGCTGCTGTAGATTGTGGTGTGGCGATCAATCCCCATATGGCAGAAGGTCAGATGGAGGGAGCCATTGTCAACGGCATTGGCTATGCATTGACCGAAGAGATGATCCTCAGTTCCAAAGGTCGCGTGCGCAATCCGTCCTTGTTCGACTACAAGATACCGGGCATGCTTGATATACCGCCGATGGATATCATCTTGGTGGAATCCTACGAGCCAACGGGCCCGATGGGAGCGAAGTCAGTTGGGGAAATCGGCATCAACGGCCCCATCCCGACTATCGCGAACGCCATATATGATGCTGTGGGGATACGGCTAACGGAAACACCGTTTACTCCAGAGCGTGTGCTGAAGGCAATAAAGACAGCCGCCGAATAGGCGGCTGAGCCAGCGAGCCTGCACGATCCTTTGACGCAGAGTGCATGCTCGCTGGCCAGACTGAAGGGAGACGGATGAAGGTTTTAGTAGTGATGAGCAGTCAGAATGCCGATGGCCTAACAGCTGCATGCGGCGAGGCAGCACGGCAAGGCGTGGTCGATGGCAAAAGCCCGGCGCGCGTCATCAACTTGAATGAATTCAATATTCACAGGTGCGCCATTTGCGGCAAGGGCTGGGGAACCTGCCGGACGGAACATCGATGTGTTCGTGATGACGATTTCGCGAAAATCCAGGACATGTTTGAATCTGCGGAAGGGTACGTCTTGATTACACCGGTGTACTATGGCGAGGCGAGCGAAACGTTCAAGGCATTTTTCGACCGACTTCGACGTTGCGAGGCGACCAAGGCGGATAGCAAGCAGAGTATTCTTGCTAACAAGCCAGTCATCTGCATAGCGGCAGCCGGTGGCTCAGGCCGCGGAGCCGTGCACTGTCTTGCTGAGATGGAGAGATTGGTCGGGAAATTGGGTGTAGCTCCGTTTGACTACATTCCTATTACGCAGAAGACGCGAGAGTATCAGATCGAGACGATTCACGATGGTCTCGTGGCCATGTGTGCGCCAAAACCCGTGGAACAAACCATGCCCCTGTCAGCACGCAAGGGATCGCGAAACGGGAAGCGCGGCAAACGCCGAATCGGCAGACGCCGTCAACCCAAGGCGAGTTAAGCTAAATCAAACGCTCGATGGTTTGTCGTGATAGCGATGCAGGGTGTCCGACATAGCGGATGATCCCTTCTCGATCAATCACGAAGGTTTTTGGAATGCCGCCGCCTCCGTATGTTACGAAGACATTGTAGGCGGCGGCATACGTTTCATACAGCGCAACCATTGCTTCGTAATTATTGGCCGCCAAGTAATCGGACGCGTTGGCTGCGCTCCGATCCAAGCTGACGCCGACAAGCACTACATCGGAAACTAGCGACCTCGCGAGGCTCTCCAATCCAGGCATCGTCGATTTGCAGGGGCCGCACCAACTGGCCCAGAAATCGAGAATGACCACCTTGCCGACAAAATCGGACAACGCAACAGGCACGTTGTCGAGCGTGCGAAGAACGAAATCAGGAGCGAGCTGGCCGATGCGGATTCCCGTCAGGACATCCGTGGCAACTCCTGTTTCTGAGGTCAGTTCTGGTGTGGAAACGTGCGACTCGGAAACAGAAGTCTCCAAACTCGTTTGGGGTGCAATGATTACTGCAGGAGACATCAAGCGATTGCCTACAACATAACCGAGGAAGCCAATTCCAAGAATGCCGATGACAAGCAGCGCGTAGGTCACCAGTTTCTGTTGTTCGTTCTTCTGCTCTTGCATCCCAATCCTCCGTTATATTGCTGGCCTTTGAAACATGATGCTTGATCGGTACGATACGGCAAGATTGTCAATTTGTCATGAATACATTGTGAGGAGGCGAAGAAGCTATGTCGGTCGGAATGAAATGGACCGTTGGGATAGTCGTCGTTGTCGCAGCTGCGTTGCTGGTGATTTTCTTGTGGCCTGCACCGGATCCTTTGGCGAATGTCGATACCGTAGCCGTTCGTATAGGCAATGGTGAATCGTCATCTGAGGCATTCGATTTTGAAACGGAATTGGGCCTTGTGCTCAGTGGACGAGACATCCGTGTTGTATCCGATGAGTCAACTGCTGATCTGGTTCTGTCTTTGGACGACTTCCGCGTCAATCTTGGAGACATTGAGATCTCACTGACTGAAGGCAGTTTCCGCGGCAAGGCAAGCGCCATCTGTATTGTCACGGATGTGAGTACGGGGACGACGCATACCATGGATTTTGTGATCCAAATCGAGAACGGCGATGTTCATGCCGAGCTCGTTGGTCGCAAGATCTGGGAGTTCTGGAAGTAGCCGTCTTCATATGAACCAAGACATCTACCTAGAGACCCGACGAATCATCTTGCGGCGCCTGACAGAAGCCGATGTGGAGCATCTGTTCGAGCTAGATTCCGACCCCGACGTCATGCGATACCTGACAGGTGGTGTCCCACATACACGTTCCTTTATCGTCGCAAAGGCAATGCCTCACTACCTCGGCTTCTATGAGCGCTTCGAGGCATTTGGATTCTGGGCAGCTATCGAGAAGGCGTCGGGCGCGTTCATAGGTTGGTTCCACTTCAGGCCGTTTCGTGAGAACGCCCACGAAATCGAGCTTGGCTACCGCTTGCAGAAGGCGAGCTGGGGTTGTGGCTATGCCACCGAAGGATCATTGGCCCTCATCGACAAGGGGTTTCGCGAACTTGGTGTGAACAAGGCGGTGGCGACAACCATGGCGTCAAACAAGGCCTCACGGCGAGTGATGGAAAAGGTTGGGCTTCGCTTTGAGAAGGAGTTCGCCTTTCCGGGAGAGCCGTTCCCTGGATGGAGCGCCGAAGACTGTATGGAAGTGACATATGGGCTGACGCGCGAGCAATGGATGTCGAGTATTTCCTAGAAAAGCGAGGATTGGTTCGCACGCATCCATTCATACATCAAGATGCCGCCGGCAATCGCCACATTCAAACTCTCCGCGCTCCCTCGCTGAGGTAGATTGACTGTGGCGTTAATCAGCTCCTGTAGATCGGGCTGAAGACCCTCTCCCTCGTTGCCGAGAACCAGGCCTATAGATCCACTCATGGCGTCGCTCTCCCAAACTGGTTCGCCTGCAGCAGCATCAGCACCAACGAGCCGGATACCGGCATGGTTTGCCCATGCTGCGATTTCTGAGGTGTCCTTCACTCGAACCGTAGGGATTGCGAAAAGTGAGCCCATGGACGCACGAACGGATGCTGGGGCACATGTATCGACAGCTGGCTCGATGAGGACCACGGCCTCAGCGCCCACTGCATCTGCTGTGCGGATAAGGGTTCCTGCATTGCCTGGGTATTGAGGACGATCCAATATGATGATCAGACGAGGATCTGTACTGTCTGGGGCGGGAGCCTCGTCCAATGCGATCTGTAGTGAGTCCATGACGAATGTTGCGACCAAGCCCTGAGATAATTCGCGATCAGAAAGCGTTTCAAGAACGTGCTGAGATACGTGAATGTCATTCGCTCCTGCGGCAATGAGTCCGGCCAACAGGGTTGGCGCTGTGTCAGTCGTGAACAGCTCCTCGCAGAAGAAGACATCCAAAGGACGAATGCATCCGGCCATGCGTGGCAGAGCCATCCCTTCGAGTGCCATTCCAAGAATCTGTAGCCCGGCTGCGGCAAAGCGGTTCTGTCGAAGACGGTGTTTCTTCTGCGTCAGTTTCCTTGCCTCAACGATACGGGTATTGCTCGTAGACGTAACGATGTCTTTCATGACTCAGTTTCCTTCATACAGTCTTGTCAGTTGAATTTGTACTATGACCCAGTTCATGGTGCTGACGCAAGCTCGACGTTTCCTGTGATTGTAGAATAGCGATCTGATGAACCCAGAGAAGAAAGCGAGATCCTACAAAATCCGAAATGCGCATGTTGGCGATTACGAGATCATCCGCAGCCTTGTACATGAGGCCAACTTACCAACGAAGGATCTGCTGGACGACGTTCTTAAGCACTTCATCGTGTGTGTGTGTGACGAGGCCATTGTCGGTGTTGTTGGGCTTGAGCAATATGGGATGGTCGCGTTGATTCGATCGCTGGCGGTTGCCAAGTCGCATCGATCTCACGGGATTGCGACAAGGCTATTGTCAGAGATGGAGACGCTGGCGCTTGCTCTTGTTATAGGGCCACTGACGCTGTTTGCTCTCACCACCACTGCGCGGCAATGGTTGGAGAGACATGGATTCAATGAGCTAGATCGGGGGCAAGTTCCTGAAGCGATTCGGGAGAGTTCCCAATTCCGCGACTTGTGCCCCGCTTCGGCTACATGCCTTGCCAAAACGATCGCATAATCCACTCGCGAAGACGCGGAGGAACGACCGTCGGACAGGTTGCGCCTAGAGCGATTTGATTTCGATCCATTCAGTGCCCGACCTCAGGACGAGCTCGGTGCGAACGGATGTCGTCTCGTAATTGGGTGATTGGACGCCGTTCACGGTTCGAAGGTAGTCTGAAGGTACGGCCAGCTCGATTGACGCAGAGCCGCTAATGCGTACGGCGACATCACGAGGAACGAGGACCTCAATGCGATCTCCCGCCAGGAACAACGTGGTGTCCCCCTCAGCCAGCGTGATCAGGCAGCGCTTGTCACCTGTGCTGACATCGGCGGATGAAACCATAAGGCCGGTGAGATCCAGATCCATAGCACCGTTGGTCTGCAGAGATAACGTGAGTGGAATCGAATCATTCAGTTCGGCTTCCCAAATATGGGTTTCTCGTTCGGCGGAAAGCATGAAGGGAAGCCAATACTCTGATTCCAGCTGGAAGTGAATCGCTTCGTTCTCAATGCGGACCGACTCAGTCAACTTCTCATCACGTCTTAGCGTCAACTGCCCGCTGATGAGGGCACCAGGTGCGGATCCCGAGGAAACACTGATCGAGCAGTCACTGCATGAGAGGTCCACTTCAGCCGTACGCGCTCCGTTCAGTGAGTGCGAGAACGACTGGGTTTCCGTTATCCATGATTCGGGAGCGAAAAGATGGAACAACGTGATCGCGGCTGCGATGAGGACAGCCGCGCTAACGACGGCTCCGAATGCGGCTCCCGCAGAGGAACGTCGAAGGAGCGCATCGATGCCCATCAGGATCAGCAATACAGGCCAGAATCGGATGATGTCTGACCAAACGCCGCGATCGACAATTCCCAAGTTGATCAACAGGAACATGAGGCCTAGGAACACAAGAACAAGTGGGAACACCAAACTCCCTTGCCGCCTTCGCGCGGTCATATTCGAGTTCTTCGGTAATGTTGTATTAGGAGATTGGCCCCGAATCCAATAACGAGAAGCGGCCAGAGTCGCACGACTTTCGGCCAGATGGCCCAATCTACGACATCCAATGTGTTCAGAAGCAGGACGGCGCCGATCAGGATGAACAGGACCGGCATGATGGCTCCACGAAGCTGATGATCTGATGACATAGATGCCTCCTCAATCCGTGCGGTCGCGAATCCAGCGCCACAAGAAGATTAATCCGACCACAATGAGTAGCGATGGCCATACCCAGACTCGGGCGACCCAATTCATCCACGTGAACCCGAGATTGCGCAAGAGAAAGCCGATACCCACGACAATGAGCACTGCGCCAACGGCAAATGACGTGATGTGAGCGCCTTGGCCCGGCTTGTTGCGCAACTTGTCACCAAGATTGCGAGCCTGCTCGGCCATCTCGTCCGCACCCTCGCGAACCCTCTCTCCCAGAGTCGTGTCCTCCGTCTCAGTAGCTTCGGGAACAAGAAGCCAGAGTGCAATATACGCGGGGATACCAATGCCTGGCGCAACAGCAAGAACGACGAACAGCAGACGAATCAGATTGGGATCGAAGTTGAAATAGGTTCCCAATCCGCCGCATACGCCTCCCAGCATGGAATCCGTGGTACTACGATAAAGTCTGTTTGCCATGAGTGCTCCTTCCATATCGGCTGCTGAAGAGTGTAGCACAAGTCGGAACAGTGTTCTATAGGCTGCCTAGGAGGCGCGAAGCGACACAGTCAGAATGAGCAGAATAATGGCAAGGGGCGAGAGCAACGACAGGAATCGGCCTAATACCGGTGTTGCTCTGCGAAGAAACAGTGCCCGAAACTGAAGGCCTCCTACACATAGGCTGACCGAGAAGGCGACCCAATGCACGGCGATTTGCCACGCGAGTGTGTGCGAAGATCCAGCAGTAGCTAGCACGAGCAAGACGGCAATAGCTAGGCCGACACACCAGATCAGTGTAAATGTCCATAGCGTGGTGCTAGAGAACACAGGCATGCGCCAACAAAGAATGGCCGTCCATGCGGCGACCAACCCGAGGCCGGTGAATGCAAGAGCAGCTATCTGAAGTCCCTCAAGGGGAGCGAACATGTGAACAAGCAACAGAACAAAGGCCAAACAGCTAGCACCAAGGGCGAGCATCAGTCGCCTGGAGATTGCTGTGAGTCTGAGACTGCGCATGAGTGGAAACTGTGTCCTGGCCATAGGGTAACCCTACACAAAACTTGGCGATGGTGAAAGATCTAATGTCCCTTCGCCTGGCTTCCAAATTGGATCAAAGCACCGGTTGGGGTAGCATGAGGTCATGGACAAGAAAGTGCTGATCTTGGATGGCCGTATTGGCGACGATGCCACGGCAGACAAGTCGTTGCAGTTTGCAAAGGAATGGCTAGCCTCCGCGCAGTGGGAAGTCACCGATCTCAGGCTGAGCGAGCTGGAAATCGCGCCTTGCATCGGTTGTTTCGGGTGCTGGATTAAGACCCCTGGTATCTGTGTAATTGACGACGCAGGACGAGACGTAGCCAAGGCTATTGTTCAAAGCGATCTGGTTGTCTATCTGACTCCGATCCTGTTTGGCGGATACTCCTACGAATTGAAGAAGGCGATTGATCGATCCATCCCCATTATCTCCCCCATGTTTAGGACGGTTCATGGCGAAGTGCACCACAAGAAACGCTATGCACGATATCCCCGTGTGCTTGCCCTTGGATGGATGGAAAAGCTCACCGTGGATGCAGAGGACCTTTTCCAATCTGTTGTGAAGCGCAACGCCATTAATATGCATGTACCCAAGGCTTTGTCCGATGTCTTTGAAAGCCGAGAGGATCCCGAAACGATGAAACAGCGGATAGAATGGGCACTTTCGAAGGTGATCGGTTCATGAATGAGACTCGCGAGCACATCACCGTTTTGATCGGCAGTCCTAGGGGAATTGAGAAGTCCACATCTGCGCGATTGGCGAGGACCATTACGACAGACCTGGAAACTGCGAAGTGGACGAGCGAATGGTTCCATGCACATCACGTCCTGCGATCTGACGAGGCTTGGGAAGAGCTGCTTGCCTCAATCGTTCGATCGGACGTGATTCTCTTTGCAGCACCGCTCTATGTGGACAGCTTGCCTGCCCCGGTAATCGAGACGTTCTATCGTTTGACACAAGCTAAGAGCGCGCTCGTGCGTGATGGTCTTCCGCCACGGATGGTGTCTCTTCTGAATTGCGGCTTTGTCGAAGGTCATCAGAATATCACAGCACAATCTATGGTTGGGCTATTCAGTGAGGCAATGGGATTTCAATGGGCGGGTGGCATTTCAATTGGAGCCGGGGGCATGATCAACAAGCGAATTCGCGGTGCCTTGGAGAGCGCTTCGCGTGCGTTGCGAGACGACATTCTCATCCCGGATGACGTGGAGGTTCTGACGCGCAAGCCGATCATGAAACCGTGGATGCATGTTCTGGGCGGCAATATGATGTGGAAGAAACAAGCCAAGGCCAACGGGTTAGATCCCAAAGACCTGCAAGCACGTCCCTACGAATAGGGTCTTGCGTAGACTAGGCTGGTTTCCTGCAAACGGCGATCATGTGACTTCCCGCGTTGAGGCAGCCCGGTTGTTGACTGGCTTCGATTTCCATCTCAAGCAGATGAAGCCATTTCTCACTGTCTTCGCTGACCTCTGCAAGAAGCTCGGTCCAATTGGTAGTCAGACAATTGGATGCTGACATCGTCAGTATTTCCAGAGAACCTGCTTCCAGAGTAGATCTCAACTCATCGGCACGATACATGTGGGTGTAGTGCCTGCCTGGGCCAACGGTTCTCTCAGTGAGGTTGCCTGTTGTCACGATTTCGCGATTGCTTGGGATGTCTATATCGAGAACGCCGGGAAAGTACTGATGGATCGTGCCCCATAGCGACATCACACCGAAAAGCAGTTTTCCTCCTGGTTTGGTGGCTCGGCGCAGTTGAGCGATGGCATCGTGTTGCCGCTCAAAGACGTAGCTCAAGGGGCCGCCGTAGCACACGACAACATCGAACGTATCTGCGTCGAAGGTGGATTCGAGATCACACATGTCGCATTCCATCCAGTCCTCGACGTTATCGGCAAAGCCATGTTCAACTGCATGCTGCCGATTAAGGGCAAGCTGGCCTGACGAGATGTCGGCAACGACGATTCGATCTGTGATCTTGGCAAGCTGCTGCGTGAATCGACCCGCGCCAGCACCGATTTCCAGCACTCGATCCGTCGAACGGACGTGATTCCGAAGGTGATGAAGATGGACGAAGAACTTGATCCGTTCGACAGGTGATTCCTCCCAACGGTTCCATTCCTTCATTCCATACTCGTTGTAGTATTGGCGAACCCAATCCGCGTTGTAGTGGCCCAAGTCTGTCTCTCCCTTCAATCAGGCTAATTCTAGCCGCCGGGCATGCTCGCAGTGAAGAGGCACTGTGGCTTGTGTAAACCACAAGGCGATCCAAGAATACGCTGTTGCAGGGATTGGGCGGGGGCAATCGGGTAGACTGGGCGCCTTCAAGCGGGGAGGTGGCAATCGTGAAACGAACGACCATGGTTTGGCTGTTGCTGGGCATCATCTGGGGATCAACATGGCTGTTCATCAAATTGGGACTGGAAAATCTGCCTCCGTTCAGCCTCGCCGGTCTTCGCTTTTTTCTGGCCGCGATAGCCATGTGGGGCTACCTCGCAATCCGACGAATCCGGCTACCCCGATCCTGGCGCGACTGGTCTTTGTTGATCGTCACAGGATTGCTTACCTTCGGACTCGATTACGGACTCGTCTTCTGGGGGGAGAACCATATTTCCGCTGGGCTGACATCGATCCTCTTCTCGACCATGCCCCTGTTTGTGCTTGTGCTCGCGCATTTCATGGTTCCAGAAGAGCGAATGACGCGACAGAAGCTCATTGGCATTCTCGTCGGCATCGGGGGTGTTGGACTTATCTTCTCTCGCCATCTTGAGGTGTCCGATCCTCTCGCCATCTGGGGAGCGGCTGCCATTCTCGCGGGCGCTGCCTTTGCTGCCGTGTCTACGGTCATCGTCAGGCGGTATGGCGGCCATCTTGACCCTGCAGTTCTGACCACAGGGCAAATGACCTTTGGCTGTCTGCCCCTATTGCTCATTGGTTTCATTGCCGAGGGCTCTCCCTTGGCCTTCCACTGGACGGCAATGGGCTGGACCTCGCTGATATACATGGCCCTTATCGGATCTGCATTGGCCTTCGTCCTTCTGTATTGGTTGCTCAAGCAAATCGGAGCAGTACGATCTGGCCTCATCGTCCCGTTCAGCACAGTCGTAGCGGTGATTCTGGGGATTGTCGTGCTAGGTGAAGCATTTACATGGAGAACGGGTGTTGGCGGGCTGCTAGTGGTCCTCGGGTTGCTCGCAGCATCGCGCGCTGGAACGAAGACGCGCGAGGGCACAGAGAACGTGGGAGCCTAGTTCGGCAGTTGCGTTGATCGTTGCGTTGGACTACGAAACCGGTAGGACTTGAGTGACTCCCCTATTGAGATGAATTTGGCTTTCGCATGCGGTCGTCGACTAGACTGGGCCTGGTTGAAGGTCGGTCATTGGGGCCGGTCGATGGGATACAAGGAGCCTCGGAATGAAGAGAAGTGTGCTAGTCATCGGTCTTGTCGTCGTGCTGTGCGGGATGTCTGTATCCGCGATCGAGCTCAACTTCCTTGGCAGTTTCGACCCTCCTCGTGAGGACTGGACCTTCGAAGGCGTCAAGGTCGGGGAAATCTCCGGGCTGTCGTTCGCAGCGAGTGATACGTACTACGCGATTGCCGACGATCGCGGCGAGAATATCATGCCACCTGGCGTGCTCTACGAAATGGAGATCGAAGTAGATCTGGAGGGACTCCACTCCGTCGAAGTCACAGGCGTAATCCGACTCGATAGCGATGCGTGCACGACGTGCGTTCAGCCGCATGCCCCGGGGGAATTGGACGGAGAAGAAGTGCTGTGGATGGACGATGGGTTCATCGTATGCTCGGAGAGGGATTCGGTAAACGCTCCTTGGATTCGCAAGTATACGCACACGGGCGAGCTTGTAGCAGAGCTCCCGATTCCCGAGAAATACATCCCAGCGTTTATTGGCGATGTGCAGGTTCGCGGTGTACGGGAGAACCTCTCGTTCGAGGCGGCGACGGTCACACCGGACGGAAGCACTCTGTACGTGGCGAATGAGCAAGCGCTTGTTCAGGATGGGGCGATAGCGACGGCCGATGCTGGGACTCCCGTTCGCATTATTGAGTACGACCTGACAGGAGACTCGCCAACCGTCGTCGGTGAATACATCTATATCACAGAGCCCCTTTTCGTCCAACCGCCCGCAGGCAAGTCTGGTGACAATGGTGTCCCTGGCATGGCCTATGTCGGGCACATCACGCCGGAAATCGATCTGATCGTAATGGAGCGTGCGTACGTCAGCGGCGTCGGCAACCACATCGGCTTGTTTGGCGTGAAGCTCGATCCGTACATCTATGATCGAGAGAATATCCTGGCGACAGAGGCTCTCGTTGATGGTGAGACAGCATACACAGGCCTAAGCCTACACAAGATTCCGCTCCTCACACTCTCGGATGACCCGGAGCAGACCAACGTCGATTTCGATCCGGATAACATGGAAGCCATCACTGTCGGCCCGCAGCTGGAGAACGGCAACTTCACACTCATCCTTGCTTCGGACAATAACTTCAATCCGACATACCAGCGCAATGTCTTCGCAGCTTTCGAGATTGATCTGAACGACGCAAAGATGTCGGCTGTCGTACTTGGATCTGGCGGTGGGCCTCGTGAAGACAATGTCTCAAGCTACCTGTTGTTCCCATCTGACGCTCCGAGTGAGGCCATTGCCCTCGATGCGGGAACCTTGACGGTTGGGATTCGCCGCGCAGATGAGCTGGGGAACCTCTGGGACTTTGCCGTGCCCAGCGAGTCGAATCTGACACGTGAGGGATATATCTACCAGAACATCAAGGCCTACCTTCTCTCACACGCCCATCTCGACCATACGTCGGCCCACTATCTCAATGGTCCCGTGGACGTTTATGGCGCCAAGAAGCCGATCATGGGAATTCAGTTGACCATCGACAACATCGCGAGCGGTGTTTACAACTGGAAAACATGGGCCGACTTCGTTGCCCTCGGGTATTACGAGTATTCCGTTCTTGCGCCCGGACTTGAGACGTCGATTCCCGGAACCTCCATGACCGTGGAGGCCTTCCCCGTGAGCCATGGTGCTCCCTATGAGTCCACGGCATTCCTTGTCCGATCTGGCGACTACTACGTGTTGTACTTCGGTGATGTTGGGCCGGAAGGCGTGGAGCAGACAGGGCTAATCACAGCTGTCTGGGAGCGGGCTGCACCATTAATCGCCGACGGGAGCCTCCTTGGAATGTTCCTTGAGATCTCCTATGCAGAGGGTCGATCTGACAGCCTTCTTTTTGGGCATCTGACGCCGAGTTGGATGATGGCGGAGATGCATACGCTGGCGCAGTTGGTTGATGCAGCGAATCCGTACGATGCACTTGCTGGATTCCCAGTTGTCGTGACGCATGTGAAGCCAGTTTTTCAGATGGTCGAGCCACCACAAAGCGTCATCGCACGGCAGCTTGATCAGATTAACGATCTCGGAATCGACTTCATCTTTCCATATCAGGGCATGAGGATCGATTTTAGACCCATCGAGTGAGTGGGTTTCGCGGTGCCTCGCAGCGTGTGATACCAGCCCCACATGCCTGCCACATCTGCATCACACGGTATCCATCGCTATTCGACATAGTGGTCTCAATTCAAGAACGAGGGGGTGATTGAATTGAGCAAGATGAATCGCTGGATAGTAGGGCTTACGATTGTTGCCCTGCTAGCCGTGGGTGGTGTTGCCCTGGCAGGTGGTGGATTCAGTGGCAGAGGCCTACGGGGCCAAGCATCATGCCCAGCAACAGCCGATGTCGACTGCGAGCCTGGCACAGGGATAGATGGCGTTGCCGGTTGCGATAACGTGGATGGTGGAATCTGCCCCCAAGACGGGAGCGGATGCGAAGAAGGTGCAGGCACAGGCCTAGGCCTTTCCGAAAACCGGCCTCTTGATGGCTCTGGCGCGCAGTGCGCTGGTGGTGGTCAAGGTCAACGTGCCGGCGGATGCCGCGGCGGACGTTCCTAAATCATGATGTCGCCGGGCGATGATTGCTATCGCTCGGCATTCTTCTTGTTTATGTGGCTGCCTGAAGAGCAGAACCAGACCTGCGAGCGGGTACCTATCGGGTCATCCGCATTCTAGGCAGAGCGTATTCCAGTTCTGGTAATGTTTGATACAAGACGCGACTCCGCCCGATTGCCTGCATGAGCCCTTGTTGCGCAAGCCGCTTGCGAAAAGCCGAAGAAGCAAGCAGATCACTGGTTGGCGTGCTTCGCCCGATTCGCTAGAGTGAGATTGCGAAGGAGGTTCTCATGCGAAGCAGCATCCTTGCTCTTGTCATCCTGTTCGCTGCCGTTGCCGCGTGCAGTGCGAATAACGTGGCGTACCCCATCGACATCGTACTTTCGACAACGTCTGACTGGACAGACGTGTCAGTGACGGGAGGGACCCTCGTCGTTCTCTCCTACGAGGTGCTTGAAGGAGCAGATGCCGTCGATCTTCAGATCAGTGCCTTGTCAACGCTTTCTGTCAGTCAGTCGCTCGTTGGGCTCGGACGCGTGACCATTCGCTTCCAAGCTGTGCTTGCCGATCCCACTGACTGGCTGCAAGTTTGGATCAACAAGGGGCACCTTGGGGAAACCACAATTACTGTCCATTCACAAGGTGAGCAGACAACGCTTGCGAGATTCAGCCATGTTGGCTTCGTCGGCGGCAGTGATCCCACAAATCTGCGGACGTTCTCGCTACGCAGCTCGGCGATCACCTCAGTAATCTCGCCGGAATCCCTGGACTCCGCCGCCGAGACAGTCGGAGGGAAGCAGGTGCTCGCCTTCTACTACCCCTGGTACGGGATCCCCGAAGGACCGAGCGGGGAATGGGTGCATTGGAATCCGTACAGATCGCATCACGATTCCGCACACGATCCCGCCTACGGGCTTTACGACTCCAACGATCCAGAAACCGTGCGCCGGCACATTCGTGAGGCGAAGTCTGCGGGTATCGACGGATTCATCGCATCGTGGTGGGGGCCGTACGGGTTTGAGGACCGCGCATTTGACGTCCTGATGGGTGTTGCCGAAGAGGAAGATTTCCTCGTCAGCATTTACTATGAAGCGGCAGACACGCCGTTCGAGATCGTGTCCGATCTCGCATACTTCCTGTCGCGTCACGGGGACAGCCCTGCGCTGTTGCACGCTAACGGCCGGCCTGTCATCTTCTTCTATGTGCGCGTGATGCTGGCGTTCACACTTCCCCAATTCGAGACTGTATTCGCCCAACTTGAGGATCGCGGGCGCACCATCTTTGCAGTTGCCGATGGGCTGAGCAGCGACTATCTGACCGTGTTCGATGGCATTCACATCTACAATCCCGTAGGCATCGGTGCAACACAAGCCGCATCGCAGTACACATCCGCATCACTGCTTGCCAGGGCGAGGGAGAAGCTGTTTGCCGCGACCATCATCCCCGGGTATGACGAAGCGTACAAAGCTTCCTATCTCCCCTACCTCGATCGGGAAGGCGGAGAAACCTACCGCCAGTATTGGGCACTTGCGCGCGCCAGCACACCTCATTGGATTCTGATTACCAGCTACAACGAATGGCACGAAGGTTCGGAGATCGAGCCCAGCGTGGAGTTCGGCACAACCTACCTAGAGATCACAGCCGAGCAAGCTGCAGCGTGGAAGCGCGGGGACCCAGTTTCTGAAGGAACGTCAGCCGATCGCGACGGCGACGGCGTCCCAGATGCCATCGACTACTGTCCAGATTTTCCGGGCAGCGCTGGAACCAACGGATGCTGAGCCCGGAAAGCTGGGTTTTCGTACCTGGAGAATGGAAACCCATTCTCCCAAGCCGCCCCTTCTATGCGGGCATGGGCGGCCTGACTATATGTCCAGATTTCCCGGGAAGCGTTGGAACCAACGGGTGCTAGGGGGCCGGGTCGAGGTGCAATGACGGCGTCCCCGCATGTCAGTTGAGAGGCGCGTCTTTCTTCAAGGCGAACACCTTGTCTGTCGGCAGGCGCAGCAACGCGACATCGAAGACCGTCGTCCTGTAGGGCTGAATGAGCGTTTGTAGTTGCGTGCTAGTCAATCGAAGGCTCAATGGCAAATAGCGAATGTTGACAGAGTCGGGTTCAAACCCGGAGATCTCAAATTGAAGCGGTGCGACAGTACGAAGCTGATTCGCCCATTCCTTGGTCTTGGCGTTGTACTTCACGGTGCGCAGATAGTAGGTAGCAGTCCCCGGATTGATGCGATTCACATGGACGTCCTCAATCATGTTTTCCAGCTTGGGACGACCCGCAGGTTTGGCATCACTGGACTTGAAGGTAATGTCATGATGCTCTACATCGTAGCCAAATTGATCCCGAATGCGGAAGATCAGTTGTGAATGGCCTTCATACTGCTTCTGTTTGTTCCAGCCACCCTTCTTGGAGGTCAACCCCTCCGCCTTCTTTAGCGTAGAGGCAGTCACTTGGTTCCATTTGCTCACCAGGGCACGATAGGCGGCATCTGAGTCCAGGGTTAGTGCCTCTTTGATTCGATCGAGTATCTGTTGGCGATTCTTGCTGCCTCCGACAATCCCCCAATCTGGTCCTGAATGGGTGATCTCATATTGCAGGGCAAACGGTATGTGACAACCCTTGCCCCTAAACTGAGACAGGTTGAACTGATACCAGTTCTTGGGCAGCGATTTGTTATCAAGCCGACGCTCCTGGATTTTGTCGAGATCCTTCACACCGATAGCATAGGCTTCGTCAGTTGGCGTCACGATCACATAGTCGAAATTGAGGTTCCCTGAACTAGTTCGAACGACGCCGTCTGAAGAATCCTCTCGTACATAGCGAATGGGAATCTTACGCATCAGATCCGTGGTTCGGGAACCGATAAGGCAAACCTCGCGCACACCATAGTCCTCGCACATGCGCTGGCCGTCTTTGAAGAAATGCAGATGCAGATCGAGCGTCTTTGAGGCGCCAAACTCAAGTTCATCCAACACATGAATGCCGCTCTCCAACCCTTGGAAGATTTGTCGAATCCATCGAGCCAGCTTGCCGCGCCCAATGTGGGCCAGGCCGCTACCAAAACTGGCGCCAGCCAGATGAATGAGATTCTCAATACGACAAGGTTTGGCACCAAACAGGCGAATCCAGTTGCGGACGACCAAGGCGCCGGTGCTATGGATGATGACATTGAACCCCGAGTCAAGCAGGTGCGAATGTTTGGGACTCTTTAGCGCACGGTCCAGAGCAAAGCTGACATCATCCAGCGCAATGCCATCGCTCAGGGAAATCCACTTGCTCAAATCAATCTCGACGACCTTGGGACCGCCAAACGTATCTCGAAGCTCTTTCAGTAGCGGCTGATAGATCTCTTCAAACGCGCGATGTTTGCCCTCGGCACTGTATCCATGAATGAGAACGATTGGCTTTTGCTTTGGCTTCAACTCTGCAGGTTTGGCAGTCACGGGTCACCCTCCTGATTGCGTCGCATGATGTGTGCTCGGTTCGTATCTTGGACGCACTTCTAGGATAGGCTGTCACGACATACGATGCAATTGCCGGAAGGCGTAGCCTTCCTTACAGCCCAATCGAGGGTTGGGCGAAGGCAAGCTAGATCACGACTATGCGATGGGCTTCATTCATTCGTTTTGGGTGGCCGATGAGACAGCCGCCAACCAAGGATCTTTCTTGGCTGGCGGCCGTCGATACCTTTAAACGATGCCCTCAGGTGCGGATGGCTTGATGTCTAGAGACAGTCAAACTTGCGCCATTTCTTCCCGAATCCCGATGGGTTGCCAATACCTACCCATGCAAACAGGATGATGACGAATAGCCACAGTCCGGCGCTTTGCCAATAGGTGATGAGTGTAGGGACAAGCTGTAATTCAGCAAGCACGCCGTTCCATAGCAGCTTGAGGATCCAGCTGAAAAAGAAATAGGCTGCAATGCCACCGCCTGTGATAAGCCCTCGTAACAGTTTCATGAAAACCTTCCCTTCAATTTCGGTGATCATGAGTATGTTCATCACAGGGTGCAAACGGTTCATTGAGCAACGGACCGTTTGCCAAAACCACCTTCAGATTTGCGTTCTAGCAAGGGGGAGGTGTGTGCTTTTTGGTAATGGGGCAGCTCTACAAGCTGACGTTTGTGCGGTGAGGCTCAAAAATCCCAATCTGGCATTGGCGTTGGTAGGCGCATGACGCTGTCGAGGGTCTTCAGCAGAGATTCAGGCGCTTGAAGGTTGTCGGTCCAAGACAAGGCAGTTGGAGATCGAACGCCAAGCCACAGCCGCGTGAATGCATTGACTGACGCGTGCATGGTGGGCAACTCATTGCGAGTGATTGGCTCAGCCATGGATGTTGGCCCCAGTGTGATCGTGTACTCACCGGCAATGCCCTTCCATGTGCTTGATGCAGGAAGCAGTGATGTGACAGGATCAGTCAGGACAAGATTGAAACGTGTGGACTCGCGCGTTAGCTTCGTGGCTGCCAAACACGCTTCCAAATTAAGTATCCTCGCCTGCCAGTAGGACAGCGCAGTCATTCGATTTTCATGGGGCGAATGCTCGGTGATGCTCCGCATCTTGATCGGCTGACGAACAAGGTCCTGCAGCTGAACGCCCGGTGGTTCTTGGAATTCGATGGAGTGCACTTGATCTCCCAGGCTCTGAATGAGTGCCATGAGTTCGAGGAACTGCTTTTTCGATTGGTAGACCATCCACTTAACAGAATACGGGCCCTGCTCACCCTCAGACGAACACCAAAGGTGGTGGGTAATCTGGCCATTGTCATCTGCATAGCCCAGTCCGAAGCGTTGATCTCCCCAGAACACATCAGCACGCGTTGTCTCTGGCTCAAGGAGAGAGCAGGAGCCATGGGTCCGTCGGCGGTTCAAACGGCTCGCATGGACCTGCTGCCAATCCTCCTTGCCTAGACGGACGGGAGTTCGGGCACTAACCGGCAATTGGAGCATCGCGGGATCGAATGAATACCACCGCTCGTAGGCGCCATTTCCAAATCCGAGTTGGTTGTAGTACCCCTGCTCGAAAATGCCCAAAATCGATAAGGCAAATCCACGTGATGCTTCTTCTGCAACCAATTGAGCAGTCAGCTGGCGAGCCAGTCCTTGTTTTCGTGCAATTCGACTGGTGGCTACGCTGTCTACGGCACTGAGTGGCAGATCAGTCTCTAAATATCTGATCGTGCCTGCATTGGCGAAGGCCAAGCATTCGGCACTTCCATTCATTTCGACAACGCGCCCTCGGCCAGATTTCAACAACGGTTTCACGGCATCTTCATGTGATGTTTCAGAGACCCAGCCGACTTCGCGGTATATGCGAAGCACAGCGTCGATGTCGCGATCATGGTCATAGGCGCGAAATGTCATTAATTACCTCTACGAATCAGCAGAAACGGGTGTAGCGTGCTGGCGAATGAGAGCTCGTTTCAGGGCTTCCAGGGGTCTAAAAATCCCAATCCAGCATCGGGCTGGGCAATCGAAGTGCATGATCCAACGATGACAATAGCGATTCTGGAGCTTGAAGATCATCCGTCCATGACAAGCTGGTGGCGGATCGAATGCCCAGCCAAAGCCGCGTGAAGGCATTTACTGACGCACGCATCGTCGGTAGTTCGGAATCCGTTCCAACGAGAGCTGATGAGCTAGCTCCCAGCGTGATGATGTATTCACCAGCGATGCCTTGCCATTCACAGGAATCAGGTACAAATGATTCGATGGGATCCGTCAGCACGAGATTGAAGCGTAGGGAAGCGCAATCTAATGTGGCCACAGCCAGGCATCCCTGCAAGTCGAGGATCCTCGCTTGCCAATAGGATAGCGACGTCATCCGGTTTTCGTAGGGTGAGCCCTTTGTGATATTGAGCATCTTGATGGGCTGGCGGATGAGATCCTGAAGCTGGACCTCAGGGGGCTCTTGGAGTTGGATGGCGCTTACTTGATCACCAAGGCTCTGAATAAGTGCCATTAGCTCCAAAAACTGCGCTTTCGATTGATAGGCCATCCAATTGATTCGATAGGGGCCATGCTCGCCCTTGGACTGACACCAGAAGTGATGGGAGACATCACCGTTGCCATCCAGGTAGCCCAATCCAAACCCGGATTCCGACCAGTGCACATCGGCTTGCGTAATCCCCGGTTCAGTCACTGTACAGGTTCCATGTGTGCGTCTGCGATTCAGTCTGCCTTCATGCATGGCCTGCCAATCGTCAGCACCAAGGCGCACGGGAATGCGCGCCTTGACAGGAATCTGCAGCATGGATGGATCAAATGTGCAACGCAATTGATAGCCGCCGTTTCCAAATCCGAGTTGGTTGTAGTAACCCTGCTCGAAGATCCCGAGAATAGCTACGCAATAACCTCGTAAGGCCTCATCTGCCAATAGCTGTGCAGTCAGTTTGCCGGCAAAGCCCTGTTTGCGGGCTATACGGCTCGTGGTCACGCTCGTTACTGCACTCATGGGAAGCGTCGTGTCCAGGTACTGCATCGTCCCCGTGCCGGCAACGGCAAGGCACTCGGCAGCACCATGCAGCTCGGTTACCAAACCTCGTCCCGATTGCAGGAGGTGTCCTGCTGCGGTTTCATGGGCCTTCTCCGAAACCCAACCCACTTCGCGATAGATGCGAACAGCAGCCTCAAAATCTGTGTTGTGTTGATAGGTTCGATTGGTCATAGAAATACCTCGGACGCAAAGATACCGCATTCACGAAGGCAGTACCACGGGCGAAGATGGCAGGGCTATAGGTGCTTGATGGCCTCACGTGCGACACTTACTCGTCGTTCGTCTTCTAGCCATCGGGATAGCTCTGGACGAATGAGTTCTGGCCGCTTGCGCCCGAGCTTCCACATGGCCGATGCCACGGCTCGCCATACCAATCGCCGCTCGTCCAATGACAACTTGCGTAGCACAATGAGAGCCTTCTTGGCTATGGGGATGGCTGGAGCTGCAGAGAACGCCATGGCAACATTCCACAGCGTCTGTGCGTCATAGGACGTCGACCATTTCGCGAGGTACTCAAACGTCTGGGTTGGATAGTGGGCGAGAAGATGGGCGCCGATGGCCGATGGGCCTAGGTTCCTGCGAACAATGGGCTCTCTCTCTATCAACAAAGGCTCTAGTAGCTTCAGCAATGGCTCAGCACGTTCAAGATGCATCGGGTCGGCGGCTCGAATGGCCGCGATAGCGAGTGCTCGATTCAGGTTGGCTGAACGTTTGATGTGCCAGGTTTCCAGGACGGCAATCGTCCGAGCAAAGTCAGCGCGTAGCTGGAGCCCAGCAATTTCACAGGCAGCGTCTCGAATCGTCCAGTCCTCTGATTCGATCAATCGAGGGAGAAACCCGAGCGCCCGTTTCTTTCTGACCTTGTAGGCGTGGGGAATGAGCTGGCAGGCCAGATGATGCGAGTCGCTTGACGAATCGGCCAGCAGGGTTTCGATCGTTCCTAGAAGGTCCTCATCGTTCTCTTGCAGCCTGTCAACAAGCTGCCGTGCTGCGTAGCGGATTGTTCGCATGTCTGCGTCGCCGAGGAATTGCGAAAGTGTGGCAATTTCGCCCTTGTCGATAAATTGGTCGATTTGATCTCGCATCGAATCTCCGAATCACTTGATTGACTACTGTAGCTGCAATCTTGCAGGTCCGTCAACTCGATCATTGCCAGCAGCCAGCAAATCCCGACCTGAATCGGCGAACCACCTGGGGCGAGGCCAACCAACATGAAGCGTTGGTGTATGAGCGTGAAGGACTGACAATCAACGCTTTGCCTTCGCAAACGAACGCACATCGTTCGCGAATGCTTTGCGTTAACGAACGCATAGCGTTCGCAGTTGCTCAGTCGATGGGTTTGTTCTACCATTTACCCGATTTCCGATCAGAGGAGAGACACAATGAAGCGTTCAAGATCACGCAGGGAACGACAGTTCTGGGTGCGATCGAATGCCGATCCGCTCAGACTCGTACGGCGGAATATTCCTCATCCCCCTTTTCTTCCATAAGCCTAGCTGTGAAAACGACTTGGCATGCAACCACACAAGGAGAAGGAAGGTCTGATGAGCAAGAACAGAGTGCTGCCCCCCTATCGTATCAAGGTGATTGAACCCATCTCTATTTTGTCGACTGAAGAACGGAAAATGCGTCTTCAAGAAGCCGGCTACAACCTATTTCATCTTCAGGCAAAGGACGTTTATGTCGATCTGCTAACTGATTCAGGAACCGGCGGGATGAGTCAGAATCAGTGGTCTGCGATGATGGTTGGCGACGAGTCCTATGCGGGCAGTCGCAGCTACGAGCGATTCCGTGAGGTCGTAGACGATATCTTTGGGTTCACTTATGTCCTACCCACGCATCAAGGTAGAGCAGCGGAAAACGTTCTGTTCTCATCCTTGGTCAAGCCGGGACACGTTGTCCCAAACAACATGCACTTTGACACCACCCGTGCCAATATCCTGGCCAATGGTGGAGACCCCGTGAATTTGGTCATCGATGAAGCGTTTGATCCGAGCAACCTCCACCCCTTCAAGGGCAACATGGATCCCGCCAAACTTCGGAAGTTCATTGCTGAGGTGGGAGTAGACCGCATTCCCATGGTGATGATGACGATCACTAACAACAGCGGCGGCGGACAACCCGTCTCTCTCGCCAATATTCGTGAAGTCAGTGAGATTGCCCATGAGTACGGGCTCCCGTTCTTCATTGATGCGTGCCGGTTTGCAGAAAACAGCTTCTTTATCCGTGAACGCGAAGAGGGCTACGCGGACAAATTGCCAGCAGACATTGCCCGAGAGATCTTCACGCTTGCTGATGGCATTACGATGAGCGCCAAAAAGGACGGCCTTGTCAACATGGGCGGAATCCTGGCGATGAATGATCCCCAAATCCACGAAGTGGCGCGTATGCGACTTATTCTGATGGAGGGGTTCCCGACGTATGGCGGGTTGGCGGGAAGGGATTTGGAGGCAATTGCCGTGGGCCTTCGTGAAGCCCTCGATCCTGCCTACTTGGCTGACCGTGTGGGACAGGCTCGCTACCTGGGTGAAGGGTTGAAGTCTGTAGGTATTCCCATTATTGAGCCGATTGGTGGACACGCCGTATATCTCGATGCCCACGCGATGGCACCGTCAATCCCGCAAGCCGAATTCCCGGCGCTTGCAGTGGCCAATGAGCTCTATCTGGCGGGGGGCATCCGTGGCGTGGAGCTCGGTAGCGTGATGTTTGCTCATGAATCTGACGACGGATCCATTCAGTACCCGGAAATGGAGCTGGTGCGGCTGGCCATTCCTCGACGCATGTATATCCGGGAGCATTTTGACGTGGTGATTGATGCTGCGGAATCCGTGGCTGCGACCGCGTCTACGTTGCCTGGCTATCGACTCATTGAGGGTGAGGGACCGCTGCGGCATTTCGTGGCTCGCTTCACGCCTCTGCATCGAGCCTAGGAGTCGACATGTTCACTGCCCACTCTGGAGAATTGGCAGCCCTTGCCACGGCCTTTTGCTGGACGGGCAGCTACCTGTTCTTCTCGATCGCCGTACGGTTGGCAGGCCCCAAGTGGCTCAATCGGTGGCGACTCACAATTGCGGTGATTCTGTTGCTGGTTGTTCACTGGATCGTGTATCGAACGCCATTGCCATTTGGCGCTGACTTGGGACGATGGGGATGGCTAACGTTGTCCGGAGTGGTTGGCTTCGCGATCTCGGATGCCTTCCTGTTTCGCGCACTGCTGTATTTGGGTGCACACCGCACCTCACTGGTGACAGCACTGATTCCCGTATCCAGCACTCTTCTGGCTTGGGGCATCTTTGGAGAGCAGCTGACAGTGATTCAGATGCTGTCATCTGGCGTGATCGTCATGGGAATTGCCTTGGTGATTGCGGCTCGACCGGCCGGAGAGGATTCGGCCACACGCAAGCAGATTGCAGTCGGCGTGCTTTTCGCCCTCGGCACAGTGGGAACTCAGTCCATGCGCTACATTCTCTCCAAGCAAGCCCTAGGTGGAGAGTTCCCTGCGCTTTCCGCGAATGTCGTTCAGATCTTGGCCGCGACGATTGCTGTATGGCTGGCGGCATTCTTCGGCGGGCGATGGAAACGGGATTTTGATGTGTTTCGCAATCGCAAGGCCGCTCTAACCATGATCGGCGGCGCCATCGCCGGCCCCTTTGTTGGAGTGACGCTCTCCATGGTGGCACTCGCCAACGCGCAGATAGGGATCGCTTCAACTCTGATGGCACTTCCTCCTGTGTTGTTGCTCACGTACTCGCATTTTGTCCTCAAGGAGAAGGCGACTCCGATGGCGATTGGAGGGACAGCGCTTGCTGTGGGAGGTGTGGCCTGTCTATTCCTGCTCTAGGAGCTGTCGTGCACTTTCAGACAGGGTGCCGCGAAGAATGCGATAGGGCTTGGTTGTCAGGTCGAGGATTGCCGAAGACTCGCCGGACACATCCCCTGTAATGATTAGGTCGACTTCTGTGAAGCTTTCGATGATGTCTCCTACGTCACTGAGAGGTGGTTGGCCGTGGCGATTCACTGATGTCGCAAATACGGGACGTCGCACAAGGGAATCAAAGAACGGATGGCTGGGAACGCGAATGCCAATCTTGCCGTCCATTACAGCCGAAGGCGGTGCCTTGGGTCCAGCTGGTAGCAGCAGTGTGTAGGGGCCTGGCAAAAGCTGATCAATGATGTCACCGATGCTTGAATCGACACTTGCATAGACACCAATCTCAGAGACACGCCACAAGTGAAGCGTGAATGGCTGATCTGCGGTCCGGTCCTTCAATCTCCGCACATGATTCAGTGTGCGCTCATCCCACGGATTTCCGCCGATGCCATAAACCGTCTCCGTAGGGAAGATGAGCGTTTGCCCTGTTTCCAACGCCATATTTACGGCCGATGCTGTATCTGGATGGTCATAGGCAAGCACAGTGGGCATCATGCGCAGACGAAGTGAATAACGTCTCCGTCGGAGACAACGTAATCATGTCCTGCGCGCCGGATATGACCGGCTTCGCGCAAGGGCTTCTCAGATCCGGCAGCAACAAGCTCATCGACGTCCATGACTTCTGCGAGCACGAAGCGGTCGGAGAAATCGGAATGGATTTTTGCCCCAGCATCCGGTGCCGTTGTTCCTGCGGGTACGGTCCATGCTCGGACTTCAGGCCCCTCGAACGTGAAGAAGGTGACTAGATTCAATAGGTTATAGCCGGCGCGCACGAGTAGATCGAGTCCCGTTTCCGTCATACCATATTGTCCAAGGTACGAAGCGCGCTCTTCTGGCGTGCCTGCGACTTCTCCAATTTCGGCTTCCAATCGGCCACGGATGGGAACGACAAGCGATCCTTGGTTATCAGCGATCTGTTGGATTGCCGGAAGCTGCTGCGACTTGCCGTCTTCTCCTACGTTGGCTACGAACAGGGACGGCTTGGCTGTTAATGGCGAGGTTTCAGCGATCAATGATTCGATACTGTGCTGGATGGGCAGTGTACGAATGGGATTCCCCATGGTGACTTGTTCAAGGAGGGATTTCCAATCCGCCAATCGTGCAGGGGCCGAACGGTCTTTGCCTTTCGTTTCGCGGCTGAGACGATCTGCGACGCGCCCCAGGGTTTCTAGATCCTTGAGAAGCAGTTCCGTCTCAATGATCCCGATGTCGCGAATTGCGTCAATCGATCCTGTGACATGGGCAACATTGGCGTCTTCAAAGCAGCGAACCACGTGAACGATGGCATCGACAGTGCGAATCTCGGAGAGGAATTGGTTTCCCATACCTTCGCCGTCAGCCGCATGTTCGACGAGTCCGGCGATATCCACGAATTCAAGGTGAGTATGCACCTTCTTCTTCTCCGGAAAGACTGCAGAGAGGTGATCGAGTCGAGGATCGGGAACAGCTACAGTCCCAACATTGGCATCGATCGTACAGAATGGATAGCTCTCAACGCGGGCCCCGGCATTGGAAAGGGCATTGAAGATCGTTGACTTTCCGGCATTGGGTAGCCCAACCAAACCACATGTAAAGCCCATGGAGCCTCCTTGGCCACATTCTAGAGGGCGACTTGCATTCACACAAGATGACGGACTGACGGCGATCGGCTAGACTTCGCCTCGATATCACTGGGAGGACTATGAACGCTGATCGTGTTCACATTCAGATGCCCGATTTGGGCGATGTTGCCAAGGCCGTGGTTGTGCAATGGTTGCAGCCCCTCGATGCCCACTTGCAGGAAGGTGACGACCTGGTCGAGGTCGAGACTGAGAAAACGACGTTTGTCATTCCTGCGCCGACGTCGGGTCTCCTGGCTGTCATTCACACACCCGAAACGACAGTCGTG
>Ga0233437_1002269_pt1 | contig 29969 bp, 33 predicted proteins | sample SI_122_August201_FD_182714 | JGI IMG/M metagenome (GOLD analysis project Ga0233437, IMG submission 182714) | Seawater microbial communities from Saanich Inlet, British Columbia, Canada - SI_122_August2016_200_MG | ecosystem: Environmental > Aquatic > Marine > Inlet | place: Canada: British... | reverse complement strand
CAGCTCTTACGCTTGAAACCGCCCTGTCTGATGGATATTTGTTTCGATGCTAAACGCTTAACCTCCTGCAAATATCCATCAGACAGGGCTTTGGGGATAACTTTTTTTAACGGGCTGAACAATTACAAAAATTTTTAGGTTTTCGAGAAAGCACTATTTATGGTATTAAGATATAGGATATACAATATTTATAAATCGCAACCAATATTTAAGGAGATTTAAAATGGACAGATACATATGCGGACCTTGCGGTTATGTTTACGACCCGGAAGATGGTGATCCAGAAAATGGCATTGACCCTGGAACAAGCTTTGAAGACCTTCCAGATGATTGGTGCTGCCCAATCTGTGGTGCTGAAAAAGACAATTTTGAAAAAGAATAAATAATTATTACAGCCGGGCAGTATAAAACTTGATGCCCGGCTGTTTTTTTATAAAACAATATTAGAGAATCAAAAACCAATGATGCCGCTCGCCTGAAATTTCAAGACAAAAGCGTTTACACCTTTAAAAATCAGCTAAATCAAAAGCAACGATATCTGAAATATTTAATTCCAGCATCTTGATACTTGCCAGGGCCCTTTTTGAATTTTTTTCCAGGGCGGGAAATTGTTTTGCTTCTTTTTCAAGCTCAATCAATAATTGTTTTATCTTAAGAATCTTATCATTAACCCCATTCAAACCTGAGAAATTTTTCATGACATTTCTTCCCTTTCTTAGAAATTTTTTTTCCGCAAATCCTTAAATCGCTTTGCTTTTACCTCATATCGTGGCAAGCTGCCATAATCATAATATTCAATCTGATACCCCAGGTTTGTTTTCAGCCGAAGCTGGTCTTTTAATCTGTTTTCAATACTCAGTCTTGTCACCTCGGGCATGAGCTCGACTTTAAGTTTTATCCTGTCAACATCTCCCTGTTTATCCACAATAATCTCAAACTCATCACCCAGTCCTTCAATGGATCTTACCACTTCTTCTATGGCAGCAGGTGCAATCAACACCCCTTTCACCTTTGTAATGTCATCTGCACGGCCTATGACCCCTCCTTTTATCAATCTGAAAGACCGGCCGCATGAACATGATTGCGAGTCCCATTCAATAACATCTTTGGAATCAAACCGGATACAAGGCTGTGCCATCCTGTCCAGGGCAGTGATGATCATTTTTCCTTTTCTCCCTGGTTCTTCTATAATCTCCCCTGTATTAATATCTTCTATCTCCACAAGAAACATGGCTTCATTTACATGCATTCCGCAAGGCTGGCTTTCGCACTCATATGACCATGCTCCAATTTCCGTGGCACCGGAATGGTCATATACCTTGGCACCCCATGCATCTTCCATTCTTTTTTTCGTGCTGGGTATGCCAGCACCCGGTTCGCCGGCACATGTGATTTTGTTAATGGAAAGACTAGCTGGATCTATTCCCATCTTATTTTTTGCAACATCTGCCATTCTTAAAACATATGTAGGGGTTGCCATCATGGCTGTTGCATTTAATTCTTGTATTTTTAATATGCGGGACTGGGTATCAAGGACACCACCTGGAACCACTTCGCAGCCCAGTTTTTCCGCAGCATAATGGCCGGCCCAGAAAGCTACAAAAATATTATATCCAAAGGGAATAAACACCCTGTCTTTGGGACGATATCCCTGGGCCCATAAAATAAAAGACCAGCATTCCGACCACCATTCCCAGTCCTGCCAGGTATCGGGCTGATAAACGGGCTGACCTGTTGTACCACTGGTCTGCCTGAATGTTGACACATCTTCTAAAGGGACACACAAGGCATCTCCATAGGGAAAGGGATCTTTATTCTGAATTCCCCGCATCATGGATTTTTCAACCTTTGGAATTTTTTTAATATCATCAAAGAAACAAATATCATCCGGGGTTAACCCGGCTTTATCATAAAGTGCTTTATGAAATTTTGAATTTTTATAGGCCCAGTTTAATATTCGTTTAAACTTGTTAAACTGCAATAGTTTAAGTTTTTCCAGAGACATTGTTTCCAAAACCGGATTCCAGTATTTTTGATGATTCATTATTTCATCCTTTTTATTTCCTAGCTGTTTTTCAAAAATTAGTACTAAATCATAATCTTGCTGCCGACACTGTTGAGCACAAAAGCTTGGGACAGTTCTTCGGCAAATCGTGATACTGCTTTAAAACCCGTACAATGCATTGGAGAAATTACCTGTAAAGACATTTTTTTTATTTCTTTGATTGTGGGTTCAATTGAAGATTCCATAGCTGATCCGCTTAAATGGAAACCGCCAATAACAGCACATACCTTGTTTTGACCGGTTAATTGTCTGGCATATAGAACAGAATTTATAATACCGGCATGGGCGCATCCTGAAATGACTACCAATCCTTTTTTACCAAGATTTATGACCAAAGACTGGTCATCTTTGAATGTATCCGGAATAAGATTGCCTTCCTGGTTTATCATGGCTCCGGGCATTCCTTTTTCAAAAGATGTGGTTCTTTTCACTTCGCCCGTAACAAGGATAGAATCTTGACACAATAAAAGCGGTTCAATATTTTCCACCACATCTGCCCCCCAGTCTTCAAGCGTATCTCTGGAGGGGAATGCAGGAAAATACATAGGCTGCTTAAAATCAGATTGAATGGAGCGGGGCAAAAAAGCATCAGGGTGTAAAATGAGTTTTGTTCCTTCACAAGTCAAACCAAAAATTTCTTTTAATGAACCCACATGATCCATATGACCATGGCTCAGAACGACTGCTTTAATTTCTTTTAGTGTCAACCCCAGATATTCAAGGTTGTGGGGAACTGCTACATTTGTGTAGCCTGTATCAAGTATTATACAATGCGTCTGACCTTTTACACTAACTTTTATAAGAAGACAAAGACCATGTTCAGCCAGCAATGTACTTTTTGAAATCTTTCCCTTTTTATTACCAAGGGAGGGTCGTACAATTGTTTTATTGCCCGGTAAAAGTACATCTGATAAATTATCTACAATGGTTGTAATCTCTACGCTGTCAGCTTCACACAAATTGAATAGTTCTTTTTCCATTTACAAGGGCTCCATGATTATTCGATTTTCTTACCAGCAGTCTTCTCAATAATTGATATGATCCAGTCTCCAAGGTTTTTTTTACTAATGGATTTAACCTGTTTTCGAACCTGGTTTAAATCAAGCTCTGCCCTTGCCATTGTCTTATGCCCGCCGGCAGAGCCAAAGCCGGAAAAGGCTTCCTTAGCTGTATTCCCTGCACCTTTTCTTAATCCGTCGTTCCGAATAATGATAATGAGTTTTTTTTCATAAATACCGGAGATAACACTCCAGTTAACCTTTGCAAGTGTTAAAAAAAAGTCTGCCACAACAACCAGTTCATCGGGTTTGTTTATCTTTCCTGCATGAAAAAAAACCCGGTTGTTAATCACTTTTCTTTTTTTTATGGCTGATCCTAAAAAATCCATATCTTCCGAGGTAAATGCCGCTCTTTCGACCTTGGTGACGATATTATTGTCTGCAAATTGATAAAGGTATTGAAATGCCTTAATGTCTTTCAGACTTGACTGCCGGGTAAAATCAGAGGTATCTGTTTTAATCCCAAGCATAAGAGCTGAAGCCAGTTTATGAGAAGGTTTTATTTTTTTTGACTTTATATATTCCGTCATAATGGTTGCACAGGCTCCATAATCCGGGCGGATATCCACATATGTCGCATTATCACAGGTCAAAGGATGGTGATCTATAATGGCATCAAAGTCAAATTGACCTAAATATTCACTATGATCCGGCTGGGAATCCACAACCACGAAACGATCAAATTTTTCTTTTTTTATATCATCCAGTTTTACCAGGCCCGGATCAGTATATTCGATCATGGCAAGATTATCCGGTCGGCTGATTTTATTAAAATAAGCCATACTAACCTCAGCCACCTCTCGCCACAGCAGCCTTTTAACTGCCATGGCACTGGCAATGGAATCAGGATCGGCATTTATAACAACAAGCACTTTTGAGCTGTTTTTAAAAAGGCTTAAAAATCGCTTTAATTTTTCCTGGTTACTCATCTGCAAATTTCCTTTTAGGACCAAAAATAATATAAATTGGACAAAAAATTGTCTTTACGAAATTTCATTTTCTATCCTATCCTTATTACCGCTAAAAAATAGTGTCAGCGTAATAAAAGAATATCCAAAGATGGCAAGGAATGCAAACCATCCATAAAAAATTCCCAGCGGAGCAAGCACGATGGCTGTCAGCCAGTGGATAAAAATCACTGTTGGGGAGTGCAATTTTATGGGAAAATCGTTAAACCTGCAGATAATGGACAAACCGCAAAGGTTCCATCCATAAAGGGAAGCAAACACATGAATGTGAAGAAACCATTTTGTTTTTTCAGGGTCATACCCTTCAGCCATCTGCATGAATATGTATGCGATCCCTGTTATGGCAGTAAAAATTAAAAACCCTATGCCCGAGGTTAAAAATAATTTTTGCTGAATTTTATCTGCAAATTTTGAATAAAGATAAAAAACAGCAACCACTGCCATGAAAAGTGCTAAAGTAACAAAAATCTGAGGGATAAATTTTTCCAATAAAATAAAAACAAAAAATATGATCACCCCAAGAGTAATGGTCCAAAAACAAATTTCCATAAGTATTTTGGATGATGAGCCTTCTATTTTTTTGAGCATGGAAAAAACAACAGAAAGTGTGATCAGGGACAATGGAAAAGAAAAGCCTAAGAAAAATGTGTTTAAAGTTAATTTTTCCATGGTCACAAAATTAAAATATTCATTGTTTAAAATAACAAGGCTCGCCATGACAATCCCGCATGAAAAGCACAGCAGGGATGCCTGGTGAAACTTTTCAGAAACCGGTTCTTTAAACTTGAAAAAAAGTATTGGGAACAAGGAAAATTTTTCAATTCGAATTTTTTCCACCAGTACAAACAAGGGAATTGAAACAAGAATGGTTATGGGGTAAATTTTAAAAAAGGCTGAAAACGCATAAATTAATGAGCCCAGAAAAAAAAAACGTATGGTTTTGGATACTCTCACCTGACCCTGTGTGTAATATAAAAGAATGGTTCCCCCTGTACACAGGTTAAAAAGAAAAATATGAAGTCTTTCAAAACTATAATTGTCATCCGGGAAATAAACATGGATAAACCCAAATATCAGGGCTGTAATCATTAAAATGGAAAAGAGTATTTTTAATTTAGGTTTCATTTTAGCTTAGCCTGAGTTTTTTATTTTTCATTTGCGGTCCTTATCTGCCCAACATATCCTTGAGAGCGCAAAAAAGAGTTTCATGTTGAAATATGAATCCATTGTCCAAAAGCTTTTGCGGTCTCACCCGTGCACTGGTCAAAAGGGTTTCTTTTCCCATTTGTCCCCACAAAGCCAGGGCCACAAATCGGGGAAGGACAAAAAATACTTTTTTTGAAAAAATTGCAGCAAGTGTTTTTGAAAACCTGTTATTGGTGACAGGATCTGGGGCTGTCATATTAACCGGTCCCTTAATTTTATTATGGCTCAATATGTGTAAAATACCTGATATTGTGTCATCCATACTGATCCAACTCATATATTGCCTGCCATGGGAAAGTCTTACTCCGCAGCCTGTTTTAAATGGCAGTTCCATTCTTTTAAGGGCACCTCCGGCCGGGGTAAGCACCACACCGATTCTAAGCTGAATAGTTCTGATCCCGACTTTTTGAGCATCTTTGGAAGCATTTTCCCATAGTCTGCAAACTCTGGAGATAAAACAATCACCCACATCAGCGCTTTCGTTCAAGGTCATATCTTGTTTTTGGCCATAAAAACCAATTGCAGAAGACGAAATAAAAACTTCGGGCTTATGATCAAGCGCTTTCATTTTTTTTACAAGCAGCCGGGTTGGTAAAACTCGTGAGTCAACAATCATTTGTTTTTGCTTTTTTGTCCATCTGCCCCTTGATATATCAACCCCGTTTAGATTGATGACAGCATCAATAGGCCCGGCTTTTTCAAGATCAAGAATATCTTTGTAAGGATCCCAATAAAGTTCATCCTTTAAAAGGTTTTCTTTTTTTCTTACAAGTCGGATCACATCATGGCCGCAGGTTTTCAAGAATGGAACCAATATACTTCCTATGGTTCCACTGGCACCGGAAACTAAAATTTTTTTTTTGGAAATTTTGTCTACATAATGTTCAAGATCATATTTAAGCACCCTGTGCCTGTAGTTAAACATTCGGTTAAATTCTTTTTTAGCAAGTCCATAAAAAGGTCTGCTTAAAAAGCCAAAGGGCAGTTTAAACTCCACCCTATCTTCCATGATTGAATTTTCTTTACCATCGGGTATAAACGTATGGGTATGTTTCCATTTGGAAAATGGGCCTTTAATCTGCCGGTCAATGAACACCTTATTTTCCTGATATTCTATATGTTCGGCCTCCCATACCATGGGTATCTTAAAAAGGCTTAACCGAAATACTATTTTTACTCCCTTATGAATACCGTGGCAGCTGCGCGAGATCATTTTCATGGGTGCCCATGGCGGTGTTAGTCTTGATATGGCACCGTCCCTTGCATGCCAGGCAAAAAGCTTTTCAACAGGTGTATTAATTTTTGTTCTTTTTATATAAACATTATGGCTCATGTTTTGCTCTATTAGGATAAATGATCCATTGATTTTAAGGTTCTTATACTATATTAATAATCTTCAAGTTAAAACCCTTTTTATCGAGGGGAAAACAGCGAACTTTTTAGGCACACTCTTTGCAGAACTTGAATAAGGTTGAGTATTGCCAAGAATATTAACAATGCTAAAAAAGTTTAGATAATTATTAACCCTATTAATATTGGAGAACAAAATATGGAAAAATATGAATGCGTATGCGGCTATGTGTATGACCCGGCAGATGGTGACCCTGATAATGGTGTTGAACCTGGAACTTCATTTGCAGATCTGCCCGAAGAATGGGTATGTCCTCTTTGCGGTGCTAGCCAGGACAACTTTGAAAAATTGGATTGATTGTCTTTAAGGGAGAAAAAAATACATGTATAAACCCATTGAAATAGCTGACGGGATATATTCTGTTGGATGTAGGGATTGGGATATCAGGGATTTCCATGGCTATTCCACCTATGAAGGTACAACCTATAATGCATTTTTGATATTGGGTGAAAAAAATATTCTCATTGATACTGTAAAAGAAAAATTTTCAGATGAATTTTTTTCCAATATCAGCAAAATTATTGACCCAAAAAATATTGACATAGTTATCTCTAATCATACTGAAATGGACCACTCTGGAACCATCCCCAAACTTATGCAGTTAATTGGGGGAAAAAAACCCATCTATTGTTCAAAGATGGGTGCAAAAAATATGAAAAGCCATTTTAACCGGGACTTTAATTTCCAGGTTGTAGGAAGTGGTGATGAACTAAAAATCGGGAATAGAACATTTTCTTTTCTTGAGACAAGAATGCTTCACTGGCCGGACAGTATGTTCACCTATCTTGTGGAAGATGCCATTCTTTTTTCCAGTGATGCTTTTGGACAGCACTATTGCGGTGACAAATTTTTTGATGACGAAATCGGAGATGAAATCCTCCCCCATGCTCGAAAATATTATGCCAATATCCTTCTTCACTTCTCTCCAAGGGTACAGGCACTTTTAAAAGATGTGGAAAAAATGAATCTAAAGATCAATATGATCTGTCCTGATCATGGTATTCTCTGGAGAGATAACCCGTCTAAAATTATTAAGGCCTATGACAAATGGTCAAAACAGGAACCTGAAAAAAAAGTGGTTGTCATCTTTGACTCCATGTGGGACAGCACAACCAAGATGGCCCGATCCATTACCAGTGGCATTGAATCACAAGATGTGGCTGTAAGGCTGATGAACACAAGGAAATGGCATAGAAGCGACATTATGACTGAAATTATTGATGCCGGAGCAATTGTCGTGGGTTCTCCCACTCTCAATAATAGCATTTTCCCTGTGATTGCAGACGTCATGACCTATGTCAAAGGTTTACGGCCACAGAATAAAATTGCAGCTGCTTTTGGTTCTTATGGATGGAGTGGCGAAGCTGTAAAGATATTGAACAAGGAATTTTCTGAAATGAAACTGGATATTATTGACGATGGTATTAAAGTACAATATGTTCCAGATGATGATGATCTGAATAAATGTTTTGATCTGGGCGTAAAAGTAGCTAAAACATTAAAGCAAAGATTATCTGACACAAATAAAGGTTAAAGAAAAACCTGAAAATTTTTGTGAGGTTGCGCTCCTTCGCCACCCTAACATAACAGACGAGCGAAAATTTTAACCGGAGGAAAAGATGACAAACGAGTTTAACGCAAATGATATATTTGACATTGCTATAAAAATTGAACAAAATGGTGCGATATTTTACCGAGATGCTGCAAAACTATTTGAAAAGGAGGAACACAAACAATTTCTCCTTGAATTGGCTAAGATGGAAGACTTTCATGAAACTACCTTTGCCAATATGCAAAAAGATTTAAAAGAAGAAGAAGCTTTTTCCACAACTTTTGATCCAAAAAATGAAAATGCCCTTTACCTGAAAGCGCTTGCTGATACCAGGGTATTTTTTGAAAAAGAACATCCCGGCAACAGCTTTCAAGACATATTGGCCGCTGCTATCCAGGCAGAAAAAGATTCCATTGCCTTTTATCTTGGAATGAAAGAAATGGTTCCTGCAAAACTGGGTCAATCAAAGATTAATGATATTATCAAGGAAGAAATGAGTCATATAAGACTTCTTGCTGAAAAACTGATGGAATAAAAACAAAACGAAAAAAATGGGGTCAGGCTTGCGTAGTTGCGTTTATTGAATAATAAACGCAACTACGCAAGCCTGACCCCGGTCTTTTCTGATTACTTAAGATTTCCAAAGACCATGAAGATTGCAATAAGCCCTTGCTTCTACTTTATTTGAATCGGTTTTAAATGTGGCTTCCGGCTGGCTTGTAGGTGTCAGCATCATTCTTTGTACATAATTTCCGTCGCAGCTATCAAGTTCAATCCATTCAATCCAGTGATCATTTCCCATGGGATGTGGAACACTGCCGACCTTTACTAAATATCCGCCATCAACTTTTTCAATCACAGGAACATGTTTTTCCAGTGCTGCATCTATTGTATTTTCAACCAGACGATCCATTGCTTGTCCACAACACATTACCGGCGGTTGTTCTCCATGAAGGATCTGTACAATATTTCCACATTTGCTACACTTATAAATACCAAGCTGTTCAGCCATTTCATTTCTCCTTTTCTATGGTAAATTAATTGTTCTTATTGACAACAATAAAGTAAACTTCAGATAAACAAAATCAAATTTGGATTTTCAATTATTATATACTTATTAAAATGGTTTTTCCAGAGAAATTTTAGAGGAATTGCCTATTAAAAATCCTTTAAAAACTTTTTTCGCCAATTCGTCCTTATCTTTTTTTGCCAATTCGTTCTTATCACTGGAGGCTTCTTTAAAAATAGAGGCCATCTGAAAGTAAATTTCATTTTGAGATTTCAAAGCAAAGTAGAAATTAGATGATTGAACATCTTTTTTGTATTTTTTTTGTCCAGTTTTTGATTTAGACATTCTTTATCCCTCCTGGATTTTTTATCACACGCTTACTATTTTCTATTTAATAGCAAGCATCGTACCAGTTGTTCAAAATCCTTGTCATTCCTGCAAAAGCAGCCAATGTCTAAACAAATTATAATATTTTATCAATGAGCTGGACTATAAAAAAAGACCAAAGAGACACTCATGTCTCAAAAAATTCCTTGAACGCCCCAGGTGAAACAATACAAATGTGTATCACATAATACAATAAAGCATTTCCCTACATAGTTTTCGGTCAGGCACTACATAAATAAATTCTCCATTTTTATCATCAAAGAATTCTGGCAATCTGTGATTCCAATTGTTCCTTTGGCAAAGCACCCATCAGCGTATCAATGATCCTGCCATTTTTTACAAGAAACATTGTGGGAACACTTGAGATGGCATATCTGGATCCAATCCCTGAATTTTCATCCACGTTTAGTTTGGCGATTTTTAAACGACCCCTGTATTTTGCTGCAAGCTCATCCAGGATTGGACCGACTGCCCGGCAGGGTCCGCACCATGGTGCCCAGCAATCCACAAACACGGGAAGTTTTGAGCCCAAAACTTCTTGATCAAAGGTATTGTCTGAAACATTGACGGGCCGACTTAATAATTCTATGGGCAACACCTTACTGCATTTCCCGCATTTTGGACTTTCATCTATCCGCGATACAGGCACCCTGTTTTTTGCTCCACACTTTGAGCATGCCAATATCAAACTGTTATCCTTCATTTAAAATACCTCTACATCATTGCGGTAATACTCTTTCCATAATCCTGGGCAGCCTTGTTTCCGCCTCCCACCCAGCTTGCCTTGAGCATCAAAGGACCGGACACCATTTTCATCCCATAAACATGCTGCATGGTATCAAATATCCTTCCCGGCGCCTCTCCGCTCCATCCGTAGGCACCAAAAGAACCTCCGGGCTTACCCTTAAGCTCGGCTCTTTCTGCTATAAACAGAATCTGTTTCATTGATGAAATCATTTCACCATGATAAGTTGCTGAACCAAAGGCATATCCATCATACCCTTTTAAATCTTCTTCGCTCTTAATCTGGCTTGTTTTTTTCATTTCAACTTCATGTCCTGAGATGCGAACACCTTCTGCAATCAGTTCTGCAATTGATTTTGTCTCATTAGATCGTGATGCGTATAAAATTAAAACTTTTCCCATTTTTCCTCCCTTATTCATTATCGTCTGAACAAAATTCTTGAATCTGCCATTTTAACATTCTTTGTTCCGGTCATAAACATTGCTTTTCTCAAGGTTTTTTTAATATGTTCAAGGTGCAGTTGGACCCCCAGGGCTCCGGCACCCACAGCTGCCCTGATAATATCTCTTCCCAAAAGAACTGCATCAGCTCCAAGTGCAAGCATTTTTAACACGTCATACCCTGTTCTTACTCCGCCATCTGCTGTAATCGTAATAGAATCCCCTAATTTCTCCCGAATCAAAGGCAGCATGGTGGCAACACCCGGAGTTGAATCCATGACTCTGCCGCCATGGTTGGATACAGCAATGACCGAGGCGCCTGCATCAGCACACTTTTGTGCTTCGTCCGGAAGCATGATGCCCTTGGTAATAAAAGGCAGAGATGTAAAATTTACCAATTCTTGAATATCCTTAACGCTTTTTTTAAATACAGGCTGTCCATGGGATGCCATAATCGTTGACCCGCAACCATCCAGATCCACACCCACAGCTTTGCAGCCATATTTTTCCGCTTTTTCAATAAGATCTTTTAAAACATCCTGCGCCCTTGGTTTAAATATGGGTATGCCATACCCTTGGCATGCTTTCATAGCGTTCAAAGACGGGTTATCTTCTGGTGTATAAAACCAGGTGTCCCCCCTAAGACCAATGGTACCCGCGTCTTTTGATCCTCTTAATACAGATGTGCAGAACATGGTTTCATCAAGTGCATCGTTATATTTTTGGGCGCCTGCCGTGGACGCAGCCAATACCGGAAAATCCAGATCAATACCAAGAAAGGAACAAGAGGTATCCGGTTTAAAATGGTCTCCCAATACCGACATATTTAATTGTATGTCGGAAAGAGCTTGTGAATTTGCCCTAAAGGACAGTCCCTGGCCCACCCCGCCAAGCCCAATGGGCTTTCCATAGGCCTCTCTCTGGCAGATTTTATCAAAACTGCCGTCACATGATGGATATGCCGCGCAGATTCCCTTTAGCTTTTTTCTGGCTATATCCCGCACCTGTTCAAGGGATTGAGGGACTTCTTTTATATCCATTATCATCCTGTCGTCTGCAAAACAGACCTCACATGCTCCGGGTTTATTTTCACTAGAAAATTTTTCATGACAAACAGAACAATACCATTGATTCATTGATTATCTCCTTTTTTGATTTAGGCTCTACAGAGAATAACATTCAATTAAATTTTAGCAAAGCAGAATTCAAAAAGATCTCTCATTTTTTGTTAAAAGGTCATTAATATTCCATAAATAGCCCACTAGTAATTCATAAAAATATCATTAATGATTTATAAAATGAGCAATCATAATTTATAAAACAATCCATTTTATTTAATATAACAGACAATCTTATTTAATATAGCTGATAGCATAGCAAAAATCAGACCACTTTTAATTTAAAATTTTTTTCTATATTTTCCTTAGATTTTTTATGTAAGGACCGCAAATGAAATAAGTTGAGCAGAAATAGCGCAGACCAATCTTTAAAATCTGGTGGCCCATATACAAGTCGCATTAAAGGTTGCATACTTTACGTATTCGGCCTTTGATGCAACAAAGTAGATGGGCCAAAAGACAAGCAATTTCGTTCAAGTTATAAACTTTGCGGTCCTAAGACAGGTCATCCAATTTTTACTTTAAACTTGCAAATATGGTATAAATCGTGCAAGAATCGTGCAAAATTGGTAAACCTAAATAGTGCTTGACCCCGATGTTAAAAATTAAACTATTTGCCATCAAAGGAGAAATTAATGGCCAAAGATAAAGCAACATTATATGCATTAAGTACCTGCAGCCATTGCAAATCAACCAAAAGGCTTCTTTCAGAATGCAATGTTGAATATGACTACATAGAGGTAGATGACCTTGAAGGAGAAGAACGTAAAGCCATTTTAGCAGACATAAGAGCTCTGAATCCACGCTGTTCTTTTCCAACAGTTAAAATTAACGACATTGTCATTGTCGGATATAAAGAAAAACAAATAAAGGAGGCTTTAGGGATTACAAATGAAAGTTGAACAACTTTACAAGGCATTAAAAAAATCCCAGGAAGCAAAAGGTATTTATTTTAATGAGGATAAGGATCTGGTTTTCGAGCTTCTTGAATCCCTGCTTTTAAATAAGGAACGGTATGGATATATGGCTTGTCCCTGCAGGCTTGCCTGTGGTGATCGGAAAAAAGACAAGGACATCACCTGTCCCTGTGTTTATAGGGCTCCTGATCTGTTAGAATTCGGGGCATGCTTTTGTGGTCTTTATATATCTGAAGCGCTTCGTAATCATGAAATAGAATCACAATATATCCCGGAAAGAAGACCCCCTGAAAAAATGTTTTAATCTTTATGAAAAAACTCATTTAAGGAAAAGCCAATGGATGACTGTACATTACCTGTTATGAACACAGGTCTTCGCGGTATTGATGTAGCCAGTTCAAAAATTTGCGATGTCCAGGGAAAACAAGGAAAACTTATCTATAGAGGATTTTTGATTGAAGACCTTGCCCGGAATGCAAGTTTTGAAGAAACATGTTTTCTTTTATTGTATGAAAGACTTCCCAAAAAACAGGAATTAAAAGATTTTAATCAAAGCCTGAGACAAAAAAGAAAGATTCCGGAAAATATCTTTTCTTTTCTTAAAACCCTTCCATCGGAAATGAATCCCATGGATGTCCTGCAAATGGCAACCCCTTTGCTGGTGCAAAGCGATCAAACTTATGGGGAGCCGGGTATTGAAAATATACTCTTCAGCGCTGAAAATCTAATTGCAGGAATAGCCAGTATTACAGCTGCCTGGGAACGCATCAGGAACAAAAAAGAAGTGATTGCGCCTGACAATACATTAAATCATGGGGCAAATTTTCTCTATATGCTCAATGGTGAGAAACCTGATGATGAAACAGCCCGGTTTTTTGATACAAGCCTTGTTCTTCATGCGGAGCACTCATTTAATGCGTCCACATTTACAGCAAGACAGGTGGCATCCACAAGAGCCCATATTTATGCTGCCATATCTGCAGCAATCGGTTCGCTTTCCGGGGCCCTCCACGGTGGTGCCAATGTCAGGGTCATGAAAATGTTAAAAGAAATAGGGTCTATTGAGAAAATTGATGCCTATATCAACAAGATATTAAATTCAAAAGGACTTATCATGGGGCTTGGTCATGCCGTTTACCAGACAGATGACCCAAGAGCCATTATTATAGCCCCCATGAGCAAGAGGATGGGGCAGATCAGCAATCAACCCTTATGGTATGAACTTTCAAGGGAACTTGAGAAAAAAGGAAAAGCTGCGTTTAAGGCAAAAAAACAAAAAGAAATTTTTAGTAATGTTGATTTCTACAGTGCCTCCCTTTTCTATGCCATGGGTATTGCCACAGATCTTTTTTCACCCTTGTTTGCTATTTCAAGGGTCAGTGGATGGGCAGCCCACGTCATTGAAGAACAATATGCCATGGCAGCACCGAAACCTTCACTTTACAGGCCGGGAGCAGAATATGTCGGCGATTATTGCGGGCCTGATGAGTGTGTATTTACTGATATGGACGACCGATAAAAAAAAATGAAACCTTTGAATAATGTGCTCATTTGTTTTTGCGTTATTCAATGGTCTTTTAAAAAAGGATTAACAATATGAAAGCGTGGCAATGTAGTGTTTGCAAATATATTCATAAAGGAGAGACCCCGCCTGAGAAATGCCCGATCTGTGGCGTGGACGCAAGCAAATTTGTAGAAATCGATTTGGCCTCCATCCCTGAAAAAACACCCAAAAGAAAAAAGGCTGTAAAAAGACCTGAGCCGGACGCTCTCAAAAAAGAGGAAGCTGTAAAAAGAACCAAACCAGACACGCCACAAAAAAAAGAAATTGAAAAAAAAGTTATTGCAGTTAAAGAAACAGGTTTTGAAAAAATAAATTCGTTTCTTATCAGGCACCATGCCCACCCGGTTTTAGTGCATACCCCAAACGGGATACTGCCTTTAGCCGTCATTCTCTTTTTATTGGCCTGGATATTTGATAATGACTTTCTTGCCAGGGTCGCTTTTGTTAACCTTATTTTTGTTGTTCTTGCCCTTCCATTGGTTCTTTTAACTGGAATTCTTGAATGGAAGAAAAAATATAATAGGGCCATGACAAATATTTTTAAATTAAAAATCCTTAGCGCCGCTATTACCTCGGCTTCCTGTGCGATAAGTCTTGTATGGTTTTTGTTAGATCCAAAGGTTTTATCATCTTCCCAGGCCTTGATATTTATTTTGATAAATATCATTATGCTGATTTGTGCAGGCATTGCAGGTTATATCGGCGGAAAACTTGTGTTTAAAGACTAAAGACCGCAAAGTTTATAACTTGAACGAAATTGCTTGTCTCTTGCGGTCCTAACCATTAAAATTTAGGAGAACTTTCTTGGAAAATATCATTGTATTAAATAAAGATGGATCATTATCGGTTCCGGACAAACCTGTTATCCCATATATCCCTGGGGATGGTACAGGACCCGATATCTGGAATGCAACAAGGCTTGTGCTGGATGCAGCAGTTAAAAAAGCTTACAAAGATAAAAAAAAGATCATCTTCAAGGAGGTCCTTGCCGGAGAAGATGCATTTAACAAAACAGGAGAATGGCTTCCCAAAGAGACTTTGGACCAGATCCAGAAATACAGGGTCGCTATAAAAGGCCCTTTGACCACCCCTGTGGGACATGGGATGAGAAGCCTGAATGTAGCCATTCGCCAGGACCTTGATTTATATGCCTGTATCAGGCCTGCAAAATATATATCAGGGGTCCCCTCTCCCTGTCGTGAACCTGAAAATATTGACATGGTCATTTTCAGGGAAAACACTGAAGATATCTATCTTGGGATTGAGTGGGAGGCCGGTACAAAACAAGCAAAAGATGCTATCTCCTTTGTAAATCAGAGAACAACTAAAAGTCTTGATGAAGACACAACAGGTATTGGAATTAAACCCATAAGCGAAAAAAAAACCAAACGCCTGTTCAAAAAAGCCATTCAATATGCCATTGATCATAACAGAAAGAGTGTCACGATCATGCACAAAGGTAATATCATGAAATTTACCGAAGGTGCATTTTTAAAATGGGGATATGAGGTTGGAGAAAATGACTTCAAAGATGATGTCATAACCGAACAAAAACTCTGGGATCATTTTAAAGGCAAAGTCCCTAAAGGGAAAATCGTTTTAAAGGACAGGATTGCCGACAATATGTTTCAGCAGGTGCTTTTGCGGCCTAATGAGTACGATATCATTGCCGCACCAAATCTGAATGGAGATTATATTTCAGACCTCCTGGCAGCCATGGTAGGAGGTCTTGGGCTCGCACCCGGCGCCAATATTGGTGACAACTGTGCCGTGTTTGAAGCCACCCATGGTACTGCCCCAAAATATGCCGGTCTGGATAAAGTAAACCCGGGTTCTGTTATTCTTTCAGGCGCCATGATGCTGGATCACTTAGGATGGCATGAAGCGTCAAATGTGATTCATACAGCACTTCAAAAAACCATTTTAAATAAAAAAGTTACCTATGATCTGGCAAGACTGATTCCAGGTGCAATTGAACTAAAATGCTCGGAGTTTGCTTTGGAGCTCTGCTCTTCCATGTGATAAAATTATCAGATCTCGACCATAACTCCAACAGGACAGTGATCTGATCCAAATACATCATTATCGATAAAGGCTTTTTTGATAACGCCTTTATCGATAAGATCCTTTGTCACAAAAAAATAGTCAATGCGCCAGCCGGCATTATTTTTTCGTGCACTAAATCGGTATGACCACCATGAATACTTCACTTTGTCCGGATGAAAATGCCTGAACGTGTCCACATACCCCATATCAACCATCTGATCTAAAACATCTCTTTCAATTCTTAAAAACCCGGACCGCTTGGAATTGGGTTTTGGATTTTTCAAATCAATTTCATTGTGAGCTGTATTAAAATCCCCTGTAATAATAAGGCTTTTTCCCTGATCTTTCAATTTATTGGCATAGTTTAAAAACCAGTCATAAAAATCAAGTTTATACTTAAGCCGATCATCACTCATCTGACCATTGGGGAAATAAATATTAAATAAAATAAAATCTTTATAATCCAGTTGAATCAGGCGCCCCTCATTATCAAACTCAGGTCGCAAAAAAGAGGTGGTGACTTTTTGGGGTTCTTGTTTTGAATAGGCAACAACACCAGAGTATCCTTTTTTTACTATGGAATAAGACCAGAATGATTTGTAATCCAGCATATGAATCATCTCATCTGTGCGCTGGTCTTTTTGGAGTTTTGTCTCCTGCAAAAGGAGGATATCAGGATCAAGGCCTTCAATAATTTTTGTAAAATCTTTTTTAGCCACTGCCCTCAAACCATTTACATTCCATGAAAGTATTTTTATCTTTCTTTTATCCGGCATTTACCTTTCCTTTTCTACTGGGTCTGGGTTTTACTGGGCCTGGATTTTACTGGGCCTGGGGACCTAGCCTTTGCAGCATTATCCTTGCATCTGCTATGATGCACCGGTCCATGGTACATATCACAGGATTTAAATCCACTGATTCAATATCATTTTCAAATTCCATGACCCAATTTGAGAAATTAATCATTAATCGAGTTAGAATTTTCATATTCACACCCGGTTTTCCTCGATACCCTTTTATAATTTTTTCTGCCTTTAAAGATTTCACCATTGAAACGACATCGCCCGCCTTAATCGGAGCCATCCTGATGGCAGTGTCATTATAAATTTCAACTGAAGTGCCGCCAAGGCCGAAAACAATAACCGGCCCGAACTGAAAATCATTTTTTGCACCAATGATAATTTCAAGGCCCTGGACCATCTGTTCAACAAGGATATTTTCACACCCGTCAAGTTTTTGCAGTCTTGTCATTTCGATTTTCAAATGATCACTTGAATTAATCCCTGTAGCAACAGCATTATGCTCTGTCTTATGCAGTATTTTTTTTGAAACTGCTTTTGCCACAACAGGACCATCACAATCTTTAAGGAACAAATCAGCTGTGTCAAAGGAATTGGTTAAAATAAAATCCGGTATATCAAGACCCTGTAATTTCATTAAAGCCTTTGCATCCGGTTCCAATACCCATCCCAAGGATTTACTTTTTTCAATAATTTTTTTTCTGTCTTTTTTCAACATGGCCTGCACCTTGTCAAAGCCTTGGCCATCAAGACAGCTCCTTCCACGGAAGATGCCACAGGAATATTATTCAGCTCAAATCCTTCTATAATGATTTTATATTTGTCTTCGTTAGGAACATAGGCAATCATGGGTTTCCCCTCGTTTCTGGCCACCTGGCTGAGCTTTGCTCCAATATCCGCTGAGACACCCGGCGAATAAGGAATCAAAAGGGCCAGGATACAGTCCACATTTGGATCCCTTGACAAATGTCTTGCCGTGGTCACAATATCGCTGTCCTGGGAACTGCCTGTAAGATCCATGGGGTTGACAAGTGAGACAATATCTCTGACTCCGGAAGACAGCTTTTCTTTAATGGTATCCATTGTTTTGGTGTCTATCTTAGGTAATGATAAGCCGTGCAGTTCACAGGCATCGGCTGCAATAACACCATGCCCCCCACTTAAAGAAATAATGCCGACATTACCAATAATACCTCTGGGATAACAGCTTAAGGCCTCACAAAAGGAGGTAAATTCATATTCATTGTCTGCCTCAGCCACGCAATGCTGTTTCATGATTTCTTGAAATACCCTGTAATCGCCTGCCAGAGAAGCTGTGTGACTGGAAACGGCCTCTATTCCTTTTTTGCTCTTTCCTGCCTTTAAAACAACCACGGGCTTGGAACATTGTTCCGCTCTTTGAATAAACTTTCTGCCTTCTTTTTTTTCAAAACCTTCAATATAAAAAGCAATGGCCTTTGTCCCGGGATCCTGATCAAACCAGTCCAGCATATCTGTCTCCCTGATATAGGCTTTGTTACCAATGCTGACACCAAGAGACACACCAATTCCCTGGCCTGCAAATTTCACCATCTGATCCACAAGCACTCCTCCGCTCTGACTGACAAAACCGATATTGCCTTTGTCCGGACGAATTATCCTCTCTCCCGGGAGAAAAAATGTATCAACATGGTCAGGAGCGTAAATCCCAAGACAATTAGGACCGATAAAAGGAAAACATGCCTCTTTTGCCATATCAACCAGCCGTTTCTGTAATTTTAAATTTCCCACCTCTGCAAATCCGCCGGATATAATTACAGCACCTTTTATATTTTTTTTTATACATTGTTCTACAACCATGGGAACATACTCTGCACGCACGGCAATGACTGCCATATCAATTTCGTCTTTGATATGGCCGACACTTTGATAAAGTGTTTCCCGGTTGAGGATGCCTCCCTTTGGGTTCACTGGAAATGTTTTGACTGGATATCGCAGATTATTTTTATTGTAGATCACGTTGGCCGGGTGATTGTCCTGGGATGTGGACACTCCGATAACTGCCATGGTTGATGGTTTGAAAAGATATTTTAAATCCACTTTTCTTCCTTTTTTAATCATGGGCAGATGGGGGCAGACGAGGTCAGGCTTAACCCTGACCCCATAAGTCGGGTTGATAAACTTATTATCAACCCGACTTATGATAAAATTTAATTAGTGCCTGACCGGAAACCCGTGTTTGGATGGCTCGCAGAGGAGCTTACGCTCACAAAATTGTCCATATACAAGGCGCAAGAAAGTTTGAAACCGGAGTGTACTCCTGTACATGAGGCCACTCTTAAAATTTGGCAAACTTTTGCAGCAACGCAGAAGATGGGTGAGTTTTCGTTCAAACACTAATTATCCTGATCCGCAAGATAATCATCATACATTGACTCTAAAGCAAGTTTATGTTTTGATTCTTCCTGAACAAGGATCATGAACACTTTTTTTGCATCTTCATTATCTGTCTTGCCTGCAAGCATTGAGTACAGTTTGACGGCTATCTCTTCTTTTTTCATGGCAATTTTAAGGATTTCAGGCATGGGCATCCCTTGTTCGTACTCTGTTTCCACCATGTAATCACTGATTTTGAGATCTGTAATTTTCTTAAACTCATAGGAATCAATTTTATCTTTATTGCCTGCCATATCTGAAATAAGGAAAACATGCTTTTCTTCTTCTTTTGCAAATCTCTCAAAAGTTTCTTTAAGTGAAGCCCTTGTTGCTTCTTTGGCTAAAGATGAATAAAAATCCACTGCTTCTTTTTCCCTGTCAATGGCAAAGCTTAATATTTCTTCAACCGAACCAAATTCCATTTTACTCTCCTTCGTGTTAGCGTTTTAAATTATTTTCAAAAAAATTATAACTTTTATACTTCTTTATGTTTTGCAAATTGCATACCCATCCATGACTATTCAATAAAGTTTATATAACCGATAAGTAGACTAATTATCAATTAAAAATTTATTTTCCAAAAATATCCTTAAAAGAAGATTGAAGTGTTGGGAAAATAAATGGATACCCCAAATCCAGCAAATTCCCTGGGATCACCCTTTGGCTTTGCAAAAGAGAGCTGCCAAGTTCGCCCATTATTGTCTTGATCATAAAAGAGGGGGCCGGCATAACCGCAGGTCTTCCCAATACCCGGCCCAAAGCCTTTGCAAATTGTTTTTGTCGGATTGGCGTGGGACCTGTAAAATTGAATATGCCCTGGGATTGTTTATTTTCAACTAAAAATTCAATTACTTTTTCAAGATCTTTCACATGTATCCAGGGGAACCATTGCCGCCCTCCCCCAAGGGGACCGCCGACAAACAGTTTAAATGCCTTTGTCATCAAAGACAGCGCACCTCCATCACCCAGAACCACTCCGAAACGCATGACAGCAACCTTGACACCTTTTTTTTTGGCCTTTAACCCTTCTTTTTCCCAGTCCGCACACACATCTGCCAGAAAACCTTTTCCAGGCAGCCTTTCTTCAATCAGCAAATCGTCCTTACAATCGCCATAAATTCCAGCGGCAGAAGTTGTCAAAAGTGTTTGTGTTTTACCCTTTTGTATTGCACTGACAATATTTCTTGTTGTTAATATGCGGGAGTCATAAATTGCCTGTTTATACTTTTTTGTCCAATAATGAAAAATATTTCGCCCTGCCAGATTGATAATAATATCTGATTGGGCAACTTTATCCTGCCACTTTCCTTTGAGCGTGGTGTCAGAACTTATCCATTCAAATTTTTCAAACGCCTCTGAAAACGGGTGGGTGGCACAAGTTCCAATACCCGTCACCTTGTAACCCTTTGATAAAAAAAGATAAGCAAGCTTTTTGCCGATAAATCCTGAAGCCCCTGAAATAAATATTTTTTCCATAATAATTAATCCATTTTGTTTTTTAAAAGATCACGCTTTAAAATAAGGCTGTTTTTTAGATTAACAACTCATGCGGAATCAGAGTAGTTATTTATAAAAATTACCGCTATATGCTAAGCCCGAAGCCGTCCAGAACACCCGCAGCAAAAAAATTAAAAAAAAGTGTTGCAATTTTTCAACATGTGTGTAAAAAATAAAACAACCTGAAATAAATGACTGAACAAAAGGAACATATGGCTGACAATAAAATAGATGCATTAATGAGAAGAATCCTTGATGCAACAGGTATAAATTCCCAGTCTGAACTAGCAAAAGAACTTGAAATCAACCGATCCGGTATAAGTCATGCTAGAAACAACAATAAGATTCCAGACAAATGGATTGTTAAGTTATATCGAAGATTTGGTTTTAATCCCCAATGGATTGAAAGCGGTATTGGTAACGTATTTATCCAGACACAATCCAGCCAGGATGTTGAATTTAAATATATTCCAAAAGTTGCGGCAAGACTTTCTGCTGGAACCGGATCCTTTGAGTGTGATGAGAATATAACAGATTATCTTTCTTTTCAAACAAAGTGGCTGGCCAGTAAGGGATCTGCCAGGAATATGGTTGCCATGGAAGTTTTTGGTCAGAGCATGGAACCTGTAATAAAGGAAGGGGATACAGTACTCATTGATCAATCCCAAAAAAATATACTTGCCGGTGCCATATATGCGGTGGGCGTTGAAGATACTATTTTAGTAAAACGAGTTGAAAAGCATCCAAACAAACTGGTCCTTTGCAGTGACAACAAGGATTATGAACCCATCTACCTTAAAAAAGAAGAGGCAGACAGGGTAAGAATTGTGGGCAAGGTCATCTGGAGCTGCCGTGACTATAGATAGACTACAGATAGATTACAAATAGATTTTTTTTAATTGATACGTTTAGTTTTTTCAACAAATGATGAAATATTTAAAATTAAAGGAATAAAAATGCAACGAAATCAAAAAACGATATATGAAAAATGTTTTATTGGCATTACAGGAACAGCCTGGGTTGCAGGTTTGCTTATTGCCGGCTCTGACAGTCCCTATATGCCATGGCTCAATGGAATCGGATTGATTGTATTTTTTTGTGCAAGCACTTTACTTGGGAAATTTTTTAATTCATCCCATTCTAAGGACCGCATTTCCATCTATCCCGGGTGCTATCAAAAACCTGATCACCGGGCGATAAGGCCAAAAAAGAAAACTCGAAAAATTAATATTCCATATGCGCTGGGAATTTGAAAATTGAGAATAGTATGAGGACATACTTGTCCGCAGTTTTTGTTGCTTCGTGAAGCGAATTTAGATCTTTTAAAATAGTCCGACCGGTAAGTGCAAGGAAAGTAGACCGGAACGGGTAATCCCCCCTCCATATCCTTATAAAAATTTTTAAATCAATTTTATTTTATTATTTTATTTACTCAGCCTTGATTAGCCATTAAAATAAAAATAATATTTTTAAACTTGTGAATGGAAATATCAAACTGTCTAATCAGAAAACCATGGATGGTTAATTAAAAATTTAAATCTGAGGAATCATGAGCACTATTTCTAATTATAAAACCACGGTCCAAAGAAAAATTATTAATAATCATTTAGGCGATTCAATGGTCGCTTTTGGTATTGGCATAGCTATTTGTTTCTGGTTTTTTAATGCCTTGATCCGTTTTATTGACTCCCCTGATTTAGGTTGGAAAATGATTATAATGGGAACAGAACTGCAATTATATGAAAAATTGGCAGTCAGCACATTGTTTATTGCTTTTGGTTCCCATGCCAAGACAAATATAAAAAAACGACGTCATGCTGAGGATAATTTACAGGAAAGCGATGAAAAATATCGCATCATATTAGAGAGTATTGAAGAGGGATATTATGAAATTGATTTTAATGGAGATTTTAAATTTATAAATAGATCCATGTGCAAAATTTTAACAAGAACTGAAAATGAAATCATTGGGACCAAAATTACATCCCATCTTGATAAAAAAGACATTGATGGCTTTCAAACATTTTTCAATAAAATCAAAAACAATGAGAAACACCCCGGTACAATAGAATGTGAGGTTAAAATCAGAGGCAGGGGACGAAAAACCATAGAAATGTCTGCTTCTCTCATGGCCGATTTTAATTTAACACCAGACAGAATCAGAGGCGTTGCCAGAGACGTCACTGAAAAAAAGATGCTTGAAAAAAATCTATTTCAATCTTTGGAAGATGTTAAGGAAGCCCGATCCGGCATTGTACTTGGCCTTGCAAAATTATCTGAATACAGGGATACGGATACGGGCAGGCATCTTGAACGGATCCGCGAGTATAGTAAAGTTATCGCACAGGAAATGTCTAATTTGCCGCAATACAACGGCTATATCACTTCTCAATATATTGAAGACATCTATCAGTCATCCATTCTTCATGATATCGGCAAAGTTGGCGTACCAGATGCCATTTTGTTAAAAAAAGGAAAACTTACTGACCCGGAATATGAACAGATTAAGAAGCACACTCTTCTTGGTGGCCAGGCATTGTCTTCAATAACCAAACAATTTAAAGACCAGACATTTTTAACCATTGCCAAAGAAATCGCCTATTATCATCATGAAAAATGGAATGGCAAAGGGTATCCAAGCCAATTAAAAGGTGAACGAATCCCACTTTCTGCCAGGATCATTGCTATTGCAGATGTTTACGACGCTTTAACATCAAAAAGGTGTTATAAGAAAAAACTAAGTCACTCAAAAGCAAAAGAGATCATTATGAATGAAAAAGGCGAATTATTGGATCCTGATGTTGTTAATGCTTTTCTTGCAAGGGAAAACGAATTTATGGAAATCAGTGAGGCCCTTCATAAAGATGATATGGTCCCAAACTCCAGAACAAACCCTGTAAATATCCATCAGGAATATGATTTTTAACAAATAGTAAATAATTGTTATTTTTCAACTTGCCTGGGATGTGAACAGCATTCTTTAAAATCATTGTATCCACTTTATTGCAGGTTTTTTTCTTGAAGCTGTATTGGCATGTTTATATGCCGGATACCCCATAATAAGACAGGCATAAACCATACGATTTTCAGGCAGATTAACATGCTTTCTAAGTTTTTTACTATACTTTAACGACAAATTTAGAAACCCGATATAACAGGTTCCAAGTCCCAGGCAATAAGCATAGTTCATTATATTGCCCGCTGAAATATTGCAGTTTTCACTGGAGAATTTTTTACCTTTCGGCCCATGGACAAGGATTAAAACAGGGGCGTTATGAAGGATAAAATCCCTTCCCTTTTTTGTCTCATCAATGAAATACTGCATTGGATCTACATATCTTGCGATGGTATCTGATACCGGGAAAATTTTTAGAATTCTATATATCAGGTTACCGGGGAATTTTTTTGTAAAGTAAAAAATCTTTACGGCAAAACCAAAAACTGAATTTGAAATAGTTTTCAGGATATTTTTATCACTGACAACGATATACCCTACATTTTGTGAATTAGATGCCGTGGGCGAATGATTTACAAGACCGATTACTTTTTCTATTAATTGATCTGGAATATCTTTGTCTTTATAATGCCGTACACTTCTTCGTCCCCTTGCAATGGTTTCATAAACTTTTGGATCAATAAGATCAGGATCTGTTTTTTGTATTTGTGTCCAATCAAGACCGCCATGTTCGACAGCCCCCTGCGGGCATACAGAAAGGCAGTGACTGCATCTGTTACAATCACCCGGTGCAACTATTTTTGGGATACCATTTATATTTTTCCACACCACAGAAGCACAGTCTTTTACACATAACATGCATTTTGTGCATTTTTCTTCAATCCGTCTTATTTTCATGTATTCTTAATAATAACAGTTTTTAGTTTTAGAAGTTTTTAGTTACAGGCAGAAGTTTATAAAAAAAAATTATTCCCTGCTTTACATCCCGCCAATGCCTACTGGTTGTTTTACAACGGTTAAAAGCATTTTAAACTGAGAAAGAGCAGATACTGAATGGGGGACATTTGCCGGCATAACCACTGTCTGTCCTTTTGTTGTATTTATTTTTTCACCATTGATGTTAATTAAAGCTTCACCATCTAAAACCTGGACCATGGCATCACCTGGAGAGGTATGGGCGCTGATTTCCTCATCCTTATCAAAGGCAAACAATGTAATATTAACATGGGATTTACTGGAAAGGGTCCTGGAAACAACTCTTCCCTCTTCATAATCAACAAGGCCGGCAATATCCACGGGTGTGGAAAAAGGAATATTTTTAATGAGCTGCGCTTTTTTATCTGTCATGAGCTTCTCCTTATAAAATCTTTGGTTAAATTGGGTGAATCTGCTTTCAAACGTAAACATTATCTTATATTTATCAACCTGAAATTGTGAGTCACATTGTGAGTCACACTGTAGGTAAAAATTTTAAAAGAAAAAAAATGCGTAGGAGAAACGATTTGATACGGATGCAATGACAAGGGAACCCTGTATATTTTTTTTAAAAAGTCTTGATATCCTGCACTTCTACTGATAAGAAACTTATCACCTTATGATGTAATTTTGCCATCAAAGTGTTGATAGGAACTGGATTGAGTTAAAACGAATCTTGTAAACAGGAAATTGTAAACTTTGTTATCAGGTGTAGAGAATAAAAATGCCCAGTTTTGAAGAATTGATAAATGATTTTGCCCCTGTTAAATCGCCGGAAACCATTAAATCCTGTATCCTTGTTATAGATGATGATGCATCCATCCAGAGAGGATTGACCACATACTTTTCCAATACATATCAGGTGGCGGTCGCCGGCAACGGCAAAGAAGGCATTGACATGCTTTTAAAAACTTCTGTACACTGCATTATTCTTGATATCAAAATGAAAGGAATGAATGGATTTGATACGTTTCCCAAAATAAAGGAACATCATCCTGAACTCCCCATTATTTTTTATTCAGCCTTTCAAAATGAGCATGATCTAAAAACCATTCTTAACCAATATAACCCGGAAGGATACTTTGCAAAAGGCGATGACATAGAAAAACTCAAATCTGCCATTGATAAAAGTATTCACAAATTTTTAAACATTTTAAATCAAAAAACAGATTTAAATAATATTCAAAACAGACTCCTTAAGGAAAAAAAGAATAACCGCATTCTGCATAATAGACTTTTATCCAATTACAAATTTGATCTTTTAATTGGCTCCAGCCCTAAAATGGCAGCGTTTAAACAATTGTGCGAAAAAGCGGTCAACTCTGATATTACTGTCTTAATCCAGGGGGAAACAGGAACTGGAAAAGAATTGATAGCAAATGTGATCCATGAAAACTCCAGACGGTCTGATCATCCCTTTTTTATCCAGAACTGTGCTGCCATCCCGGAAAACTTATTTGAAAGTGAATTGTTCGGACATAAAAAAGGTTCTTTTTCAGGCGCCATTACAGATAAAAAGGGGATATTTGAACTTGCCCATCAAGGCACAGTTTTTCTTGATGAAATCGGAGAATTGCCCCTTGCCATGCAGGCAAAACTTTTAAGACTGCTTCAACAGGGAGAAGTCCGGCCGCTTGGGAGCAATACAACAAAATATGTGGACGTGAGAATTATTTCAGCCACAAACACAGACCTTGTAAAAGACATTAAAGAGGGGCGGTTTCGAAAGGATTTATACTATCGGTTGAATGTGTTTAATTTAACGCCCCCTCCGCTTCGTGAAATCAAAGATGATATCCCTCTAATGGTTAAATTTTTTATAAAAAAGTATCAAAAAAAACATGGAGCCAGGGCAAAAAAAATAAGCGGGCAAGCCCTGGATATTTTATGCAGCCATTCATTTCCGGGAAATGTAAGAGAACTTGAAAATGAAATTGAAAGAGCTGTAGTCATGTTAGGGTCTGAATCAGACACCATAAAACCATGCCATTTCTCAGAAAATATACTGACAAAAAGTCAAAGTAAAAAAAATATAAAATATAAAAAAAAGACATTAAAAGAAATGGTGGCACTCTTTGAGCAGGACCTGATCAAAAAAGCCATGAAAAAGCATAAAGGCAATAAAACCCATGCAGCAGATGAGCTTGGGATCAGCCGGGTGGGATTAAACAATAAAATACAGCGGTATGAAATGGTTTGAGTTTACCCTGTGAGACAAATTAAGTTTTAAATAAATCAGGATTTATCCACAATTAAATGTTTGGCATAAAAAAGAAAACAAAAAAGAAATTGACCACTGAAGATCCCGTGTATTCTGGACGGGAATTTCTAGGACTTTGGTCATATGTGTTAACGCATGGATCTAATATTGATCAATTCTTTTGTGGGATTGACATTCCCAAAGAAAGAATCCTGGATGAAAATGAATGGTTTGATATCCATACTACATTTAAATTGTGGAAAAACTATCGATCCTGCCTTCAAGACTTTGATATGACTGAAACTTTTTACATTACTTTTGAATCTGCTAAAAAATCTTCCTATGGGATTGCGAAACTAGTGGCCCAGTTTTCATCCATAAAAAATATTTTCAAGTTAGCTCCTTATTTAGCAAGTACAGTATCCAAAATTGATCTATTTAAAATCCTTGAACTTGACGCTACTTCAGCCATAATTAAATATAACCCTTATCCGGGATTTGAAGAATTTATCGATTCTTCTCACTATTTCTCATTCTTGGGGGTGTTTGCCGCTATCCCAACCACACACGATATGCCGCCGGCAAAGGTCAGGGAAATTGCAAGTCTGATCGATGTGAAAAAAAAATTTTCAATCGATTTTGCACAGTTTGACCATACCATAAAAGAAAAAAATGGAATCATCTATCTGGATGATGAACCGGCCGGAAAATGGATCACCATTTCCAAAGACCATGATCTTAACCCTGTGGTGCTTAAATATCTTACAGGAGAAAAATGTGTGTTATGGGAAAAGGATATAAGGGAAACAAAAAAATCAGGAAAAAAAATTCTCATTGCAAAAAAAGGGGATCTTTATAATTGCTCATCAAGTATTTTTACTGCAAAATGGGAAAATTCCAACTTTATTTCTAGAATAAAAAAGGCCCTTCCCATTGCCAGACAATTTTTACTTGCCTTTTTTAAGAGCCGGGATGCCTTGTTTAAACAGACATCCATGCTCCATGACCAGGCAAGCATACTTGAGGATAGAATCAGAACAAAAACCAGGGAGTTGAACCAGGCCCATGAGGAAATCATGGAGCTTGAAAAACGCACAATTGAGCACAGAATCACGGGCGGATTTGCCCATGAAATGAGGAATGCCCTTGCCGGTGCTCAATTGGAATTAAGATCAGTCATTGATTATAAAAACCAAAAAAAAACATCCACTAAAATTCTTAAAGAGAATGCAACTCTTCTATTGGAAAATCTATATACACTTCATAAAGACTATGGAATACCCAAAAACAATATCGCAAAATCTTTTATCCCACAGCTAAAGGAGATGGCTGAGATATCAGATCATTTATCCAATGTGTTCCATGATATTTCAAGTGATATTGACCGGGGATTAAATATTACCAAGGAAATCAGAAATTATGCGAAAATGCATGAATTTAAGGCCGGGACCCAAATTGTTGAAATCGTCAGCCTTTTGAAAAACTTTAAACACCGACATTTAAAAGAGCTGAACAATAACAATATTACCCTATCGTTTTCCGGAATAAAAAAAGCCCATGTCACAGCAGATAAAGAATATTTAACTTCCATTTTCACCAATTTGATTCTCAATGCAAAAGAGGCATTAGTTGATGATGAAACACTTAAAGGCAAAATTCATATCAACATCGAAAAAAATAATTCAACTTTTATCGTGAAGGTAATAGATAATGGTCCCGGCATTCCAAATGATATAGAAAAAGATATTTTTGAACCTTTTTTTACAACCAAACCTTCCAGCGGAACAGGTTTGGGACTGGGTATTGTCAAAAGGCTTGTAAATTTATATGGCGGGCAGATCACCATTGAATCGGTCATGGGAAAAGGGACAACAGTTGAAATAAGGCTTCCAGGAATTGAGAATGGATCGGTTTAATAGACTTTTAAAAAAATTTGACCTTGAAGAACCGCCTTTTAAATCATCAACACGGTTCCAGGTTTTGATAATAGATGACAGCCTTAATATTCAAAATGCGCTGAAGCGAATCCTGATTCAAAAAAATTATGAGGTGACCCTTGAGTCAACAGGTAAAGGCGGAATTGATGCGTTAAGCGATGAGACCGGTGTTGTCATACTGGATGTAAAACTGCCGAAAATGGATGGCATACATATTTATATAAAGCTAAAAGAAAAAAATCCTCAAGTCCCCATTATTTTTTATTCAGCATATCCCGGAGATAAGAAGATCGTAAAAAAATGCATTTCTTTAAAACCCCATGCCTTTATTGAAAAGGGTGTTGCAAAAGATATTGATTCTCTATATCAATCCATTGACAATGCTACAGATATTGACAAATGCCATACAAAGATTAACTGATAACTAAGTTTACGCTTTTTACACAACTCCTATCGATTTCATATCCTCAAAATATAAAACACTTGAACATATCGTATTTATTATCAGTAAGTTAATGTGAATCCTCTCTGCATTACCCCTGATTGGCATGGTTGATGCAGCTATAATCTAATGGTTTAAAGATTGATGTTTAGCATTTAACCCAACTTACGAGGTGATATTATTTCATTACTGAGCAGAACAAATTTAGAAATCGATCCATACATTGTCCAATTACAGCAGCAAGTTGATAAACATAAAACT
>Ga0233437_1002267_pt1 | contig 29976 bp, 29 predicted proteins | sample SI_122_August201_FD_182714 | JGI IMG/M metagenome (GOLD analysis project Ga0233437, IMG submission 182714) | Seawater microbial communities from Saanich Inlet, British Columbia, Canada - SI_122_August2016_200_MG | ecosystem: Environmental > Aquatic > Marine > Inlet | place: Canada: British... | reverse complement strand
AATTAGTATCGCGGATCATGGTACCAGTAGCTTCCAAACGCGCCATAGCCCATTTTTGACCATTAGCATTTACAAACATCCCCATAAATAACACGATAGCCATTACGGTGGCCATCACTGAGTCCGGAACCAGAAGGCCGAAGACGTCACTCAACGCGACATAAAGAATACCGAGCGCCGGAAGAACTACACTGACGAGCCATTTGGCAATATCATATACGCGATCAGTCATTTTTAACATTTTGAATCTCCTTAACTAACGTTCTTTGAACTTTAATTGATTGATTTGGTTTAATAGTTAGGGTGTTGATTTCTTTTACTAAACGATCAACAAACCCGTTCCCATGCAATGTCCTATAGGGTTTTATCAGACACCCCATCAGGTTTTCATATTCGTCAAATGTGATGTAACCACGGTCAATATAACGCATAGCGAGGAACACAATTCGATCATGCGCTAAACCTATAAGCAGTGCTGTTTGCGTTTTCGTATGCACGTTTACCGATTTATTAGACCGTTGACGGAACTCGATATACGCCCAAAACCCAGACGAAGCCGCTAACGTGACTAGCGCCGTTAATGTGTACTCTACTATGATTGAAAAATCCACATGAACCCCCGCTTTATAGTGGACCATAATCTCACACCACAATAATATAATAACGATAACTTAAAATTAGCATCTCGTAGTAACTCGTAGAAAACTAGATCGATATCTCTACGCGTTAATGGTAAATCATCGACATACTGACATAAGACGTCATGTATCAAAGATGCCATTTTAGTTATTCGGTCACCGTTCTGCAATGTTCGACCATCGGGGGTTCCGATTACAAACAAATCAAAAAATGAGCCCTTCGGACTACAACCGTCCCAAGCATAGGGTCTTGCTACCGAAGCCTTAACGGTTAACCGGCCTTTCGAAATCGATAACCAGTCACTATCAAAGTCTGCAACGATAGTCGTAAATGGTATCGTTACGGGTTTGGTTATCTCGTAACACCAAAGTCGATTAGTATCTCGGTTTACCATACAATCAAATCCAACTCAGCTACAGATCGGGCCTTGTCAATTTGGGGTTTAAGCTTACGATTGAAGTGGAGCAGAATTGTTTGTTTATGTAGGTTTGCTTGGTTTGTTACAGCTACGATTTGCTCCGCTGTGTGTGCTTTATAAACACTATCCGACTTAGTTTCACCTTCAGCGTAACATTGGATAAAATCCGTAAACTCGGTTTGATTAATCTGAGCGGATAAAGCCATGAGTCTGATAGCCAACATGTTTGTTTGATCCGTTTCTGACAGTGGATATACGTGATTGGATCCCAAAACGTTTGATGTAAAGCCAGCAACGATCGTCGCACCGACTTGGTGTAACAGTCGTGCTTTCAAACTTAGTCTTGCTGTAGTCAAATCAACTATCGGTTCCGGTGGGTAATAAATATCCCAACCTTCGGGTGGCTCGTTTAGCGGAAAAGATTGATTTAACCGGTCTTGAAGTTCGTATCTACTTAAAACCTCTTGGCCATTAGTATACGTCATTGTGATTTATTTATAACCTCTCTAATGATCTTAACTCGGTTGTCTAGACCGATTCGCTGGTTGATGTTTAGTTGAGCTTCGTTTAGATCAAACATACCAGTTTTATCGTCCAGCATTGGTATTTGGAATTCCGGCGTCATTGGGGCCTCCGCTTCTAGATGTTTTATGGCCCGCCAAGTCCCCGAATGGATACCGGTTTCGGCTTGTTTTGCTTCGTCAACGGCGACACACTGCAAGTACCATTCCCAATAGTACGGTACTTCTTGTTGGTACTGCGCATTGGTGATCTCCCCCCCGTTCTTCTCGATCAACACAACACGAAGCTTTTCGAAATAGTTGCACATGGCCAATTTGTTGATCGCGGTCAACTCGATTCGGTCGATATCCACCTGCGTGCGAGCCATCTCAAGGTCTTGATATTTTCCGTGAGGTGTTTCACCGTTAGCATAAGACTCGTATATACGATGTTTTTCTTCCAGATCCAACATCAACGTACGTAACTCACGCAGAGCCAAGGAGTATTGCCGCATTAAAAAATGATACTGATGTGCGATGAAATTACCTTGTGTTGCGACTGTAAACTTCTCCATATCAAAGTTAGACTTTAATTGGCCCATTGCCAGAAACTGCCCTCGCAGCTCTTCGTATTTGTTTTCATATTCTGTGCGACGTTTTATTAGACTATTATTAACCATCATTATACACCACCTAAACCCCATCTAGCTTCTGATAGATCGCCTTTGTCCAAAGCGTTACCGGTTGTGGTTGTTACATCGATATAGTCGATCGTTATTACGTTAACCGGCGTCTCCCCCCCACCAAAAAATCCATAGTTATCTCCGGAAACACCACCTAAATTCTGTCTAGCTTCTGATAGATCGCCTTTGTCCAAAGCGTTACCGGTTGTGGTTGTTACATCGATATAGTCGATCGTTGTTACGTTAACCGACCTGATTCCACCACCAAAAAATCCATAGTTATCTCCGGAAACTCCAGCCAAACCCCATCTAGCTTCTGATAGATCGCCTTTGTCCAAAGCGTTACCGGTTGTGGTTCTTACATCGATATAGTCGATCGTTGTTACGTTAACCGACGTCGCTCCACCACCAAAAAATCCATAGTTATTACCGGAAACACCAACTAAAGCCCGTCTAGCTTCTGATAGATCGCCTTTGTCCAAAGCGTTACCGGTTGTGGTTGTTACATCGATATAGTCGATAGTAGGTGTATCAGTGGTTGTCCGTCCACCACCAAAAAATCCATAGTTATTACCGGAAACACCACCTAAACCCCATCTAGCTTCTGATAGATCGCCTTTGTCCAAAGCGTTACCGGTTGTGGTAGCTAGCTCGATATAGTCGATCGTTGTTACCTTAACCGACGTCAATCCACCACCAAAAAATCCATACAGTCTTACTCCAGCGATAGATGATAATAATCGACGACTTAGCATTAGGATACCGGACCCGTATAATTTCCGTATAACACACCGTTAACGAACCACAGAACTAACAGATCATGACCAGTTAATACTGGCGTGATTCCGCCAACCCAAACCATAGTGGGCCATGTTACAGCGTACGTATCGCCTCCGAGTAAATGCAAGGTCAAACTCTCTCCCTGAATTAGATCAACCGTCAAGGTCGAATTCGCAGTTAAGGTTAATACCTGTATACCGCCACCAGCACGCAAAATATCAACCCCCGCTGAAACAACTGTATCTGCGTACTTGTTAATGCTATAAATGCGATCCGATGCGATTTTCTCGGCACCACCAACACCCCAAGGAATATGGTCGGCCGCCTCATAATCACTAAAAGTATCGTGAAAGCTTCCGCCAGACATTGCCGCTCCAGCCGCCGCCACATTACCAGCATCCGTTTTGTCGGCTCCAGACTCGACCCCATCCAACTTAGTCTTATCACCATCTACGAAAGGACCCTCAGCAACCACCCCTTGATAGTCAACGTCTTCTGTAGCAGCCCCAATATTACCTAGACCATCTGATTTAACTAAGCCGTTTACAGCACCGACGATAGGATCTGTTTCGGGTCCACCACCGCCTAGACCATCCAACTTAGTCTTATCACCATCTACGAAAGGACCCTCAGCAACCACACCTTGATAGTCAACGTCTTCTGTAGCGGCCCCAATATTACCTAGACCATCTGATTTAACTAAGCCGTTTACAGCACCGACGATAGGATCTGTTTCGGGTACTTGTTGACCTTCGACCGCGTTGTCAAGTACATATTTTTTAGTAGCCAAATCCTGCATCAAGACGGGGCCCGTGATAGGACCTGCCGGTATTGTTGAGAATATCTTTTCTCCGCCTATCGTCTGATTACCCGTGATAAGAACGGAAGCGTCCAACTTAGTCTTATCACCATCTACGAAAGGACCCTCAGCAACCACACCTTGATAGTCAACGTCTTCTATAGCGGCCCCAATATTACCTAGACCATCTGATTTAACTAAACCGCTTACAGCACCGACGATAGGATCTGTTTCGGGTACAGCACCGCCTAGACCATCTAGTTTAGTCTTATCACCATCTACGAAAGGACCCTCAGCAACCACACCTTGATAGTCAACGTCTTCTGTAGCGGCCCCAATATTACCTAGACCATCTGATTTAACTAAGCCGCTTACAGCACCGACGATAGGATCTGTTTCGGGTGCACCGGATGGAGTTACTATTTGAATTTCGTCAGGCGTATCGATCAACGTAGTCAGATTCGTTGTTGTTATAATAGACGTCCCGGCCGGTATAAACACCGTATACAGTCCATACTGCTTCACGTTCTCCGTGAACACCAAGTCCGGTAATTGTGGATCCCCGGATGGTGTTCCGGTTATGACCTTTATGGTGTTCTGACGAACATCAACTGATTTATTTACTTCGATAATAACGATATCATACCGATCTAATACGGGATCAGCGGTATCGAATGATACAACAGCATCAGCATCATTATCGGTCCAGGTCTCGTCAAGCCAGGCCCTACCACTTTGAACCGATAACGTCATATTACCATTAGTTGAAAAATCGAACATATTACCAACTCCGGACAGAATTCCAGAACCAGTGATCCCTTGAAATAACATTGCGAAGTCCTCAGCAAAGTATGTACGATCGCCCGCTAACGAGTTAAAAAAGCCCGATTTTATACTCATAAATACCTCCTAAAAAACAGGTTCAAACGTTGGATACGAATATTCACCGTCAAGTTCCTGACCAAAAGTATACTCCACAACTCTCACTGATCCCGAATGGCCTTCACCATCGTTCATCGCGACAATGTCACCGAGAAAAAAATCTTCATTATAACGGAACACAACGTCGGAATAAATCTTGCCCATGAATGTTGATAGAGGAGAATTTATTGTGGCTCGACGTCGATCGCCTATTTTGTAGAGTATATCGAGATACTGTGAGATGGGTAATTCTGTGGAACTACCGGCATAAAACTTCGACACATCGGTCGCGTCAACAAATAATTCTCGTCTGGATAGACCTGAAGGATCCGGAGATGGTTTGCTTTCGACAACATGTGCTGGACCATCTGTATTATCCCCCATTACTAAAGCATAGTCTTTATAGTAGCGATAGCTGTCAACCCACTCACTATGTAGGAGATTATCAAATGATGGGGAAAATATAACAATAGGTCTAAATGTTTGCGCGTGGGAGCGGTCTGTGCCTAAATATAGCTTAAAGTCGAACCAATTATCCGACGGATTCCAATGTATTCTCCAGCCCATATTATTGGGTTGAGTCCAATAAGTTACAATATCATACACGTATTCCCGATGAATATACTTAGCCGACATTCTAGGTATACGAATATCAGGATCGCTACTAACAACAAAGCGAAAATTAGGGAAATTTCTTTGTGGTTGGCCTGGGGAATCGATCATGTTTCGTGTAATACAAAAATATAAACCATCCTCGACCTGATCGTTATCAATGATTTCTTCTTGAAGTATTATGCGACGATCTAAAAGAGATTCCAAAGATCGACCCTTCACCAAAAGACGATACCCCTCGTCGGGATCATATATCATTTGACGACTCTCGATTATCATCCATTTATCAGACCGTTCAATACACAAATAATTATCTTTAGCTAAAAGCGTTAACAATGCTTCTGTTGGTTTGGTCAATATTTCAAAATCTCCAGCTTCATTATAGTGTTCGCGCCATACCGCGGATATAAAATTGTCTAATACGCCTACAGGATTACGATCAGTTCCTCGAACAAGAAATTCCATGTCTACACTCCCTCGTACAGAGGCAGAACATTAACAGTAAACTGAATCTGCTCTTCACCAACCTCTGACGAAAACCAAATAACATTAGCGCCGGGACGAACCGTTATCCAGGCATCGGGATCGGACACCTCGTTATACGCAGGTATAAGATTATATATTGTTCCGTCTCGAGTAGCTGTTATCGTTTTTCTTCCCGATCTAGTGTCGATGGTTATTATGTCGCCAGCGTTAAACCAACCCCCACTAAATATGGTAGTAAGCCAAACGTTTGCAAAACTCATCTGCTGCCCCGTATCAGCATTATAAAGAAAAACGGTCCTTGTGTCGTCCAAACCAACAACAATTGTTATGACCACACCAGTTTCAACATCACCGTCGTAGAGTATTGTTTTTTTCGTCTCCAGTACTACGCTACCAAGCTCGATAACAGGATCTACTAAGCTCTCATTACTGAACGGAAACTCAAACAAACCATAAATGCCTGCGAAAGTATAAAACTCAGACGACAATGCTGATAGATAAGCCTCTTCGCATAGGATCGAAATAGTAGTGCCTACAGATTTCGAAAATACTATGGATTCGTTACTCTCGACATAACCTGTAGTTATATAGGTTCTGGAATCCGTTGTAATCTCAATCTGAAGCTTTTTCTTTACTGGGAAATAGCGGTAGGTCTTACGACGTAAATCATCTATGGACTCATCCGAATACTCCCAAAAACCCAAAGATAGAACTATATTGCGATGTGGCGTATACGCCGAATTAAACGAGGCTCCGTCTATGTAGAGCACCTGGGTCATGTTGATGTTACTCTTTACCGGCCCGAGACCGCCTATATGTCGAACGAAGAACCCAGACGAAGCCGGGTTCTTCAGATCGATTGTCAGAGATTCAGAGCGATAATTGGTCACACATATATTGGTTATCATATAGCGCCCTTCCCTTCTAGAACTAAGTTCCGAGTTTGTCTGTAAAGATCAACGTGAGACAAAGCCTTCGGTGAGTAATTATTTTGTACAAAGTTGATGTTTCCGTCAGTAGATCCACCATTATCTTGATTGGTTTCGGAAGAAGTACTTCCATTTTGATTCATTCTGACAGAAATGTCGTTCGCCTGTCCGAACACACTAGCTAGATCAGTTTTGGTTCCTTGAATAGATTCGTTTATGGCATCAGTTCCTGCGGTAACTTCGCGCATGTCAATGACCGGAGTTATTGTCGGCGCAAAATCCATATCCGCCGTTAGGAAAGTAGCTATTCGATCGGAGATTACATCGTATCGATCGACAACACCATCCCCAAACCCACTCACCGTTGTATAGACCTTTTTGGCAAAGTGGTTTATACCATTAGTATAACCCTCAGCCAGATAGCCAGCGTGAGCCCACGTAACAGAAGAGGCGGAGTTAATACCAAGTATGCCCTCTAACGTAGAGACAATAGTATTGCCCAGGTTTTGAACGCCTGCTATTAGATCACCAAGACTAGAACCAAAACCACCAAGAATTCCGTCAACTAAAGCTTTACCGACACCAGCCATAGACTGGATTAGAGTTGGCGTATTACTCTCTATTGCATCGGCTAGCCCGTCGAAGAAGTTAATCATAAAAGTGAAGCCAGCATCGATAATCTCAGGAAGCTTCAACCCAAGAGCATCCAGAAAATTCACGATAATATCAGCGACAAGCATAGTAACCTCCCCAATGTTATCGGAGAGTCCTTGCAAAAGCGCTAAAAGAATCGTATAACCGGATTCCACAATTGAAGGAATTCGTTCGGCAAGATTACTAAGTAACGTATCCAGCAATCCCAGAACAAAATCTACAACCTTTGGGGTAAGCGTTACGAGCCCATCTAAAAGAGCCGAAGCAATTTTTACAATCCCGTCCACGATGATAACAGCACCATCTGCTAGCGTAGTAACAAGCGATATCAAACCCTTTCCGATCGCGATCATTGTGAACGGTATAAGATCGATTATGGCGGCTAGAGCTAAAACTAAAGCCGTAATTCCAGCCGCACCACCCGTAGCTAAAGCTGTTAAACCAACAGCCAAAGCTAACACTCCAGCACCGAACAAAGCAGATGCTAAACCGATTAAAGCTAATGCCGCGGCCAAAGCAAACAATGATGGTAAGAGTGGGGTAAGCACCGAGGCAGCAACACCGAGAACTAAGAACGTTCCGGCCATAGCCAACAGCGCAAGCCCTATTTCTTTCAGAGACATCTTACCGAGTTGACGTAAAGCGGTAGCCATCACCAGCAATGCACCAGAAGCAATTAATAACGCTATCGAACCGGGTATAGTGGTTGACATAGCGTATAAAGCTATTGCTATTAACCCTAAAGATATGGCTAACGTAGCTAATCCGCGAACAGTTTCTTCCCAGCTAAGCGAACCCATGATCTTAAGAGCGTTAGCCAATACAACCAATGCTCCGGATACTACTAGTAAAGAGCCCGCGGTTATTGGCATATTCTTAGGCATAGCATACATAGCGCCAGATATAATCAATAGCGCTAAAGCCATCCCCAAAAGACCTTGCTGAAGGGTTTCTAATTTCATTCGTCCAAGTAAGTATATGGGGGCCGTCAGCAACAACAGAGCACTAGCCAGAATATAAACACCGGCAGCGGCTAATATAAACCCTTGTTGACCAGACATAATCTTTGTAAAACCGGCCAAACCGAGCAATATAGCTGAGACAGCGGATAATCCTTGCATCAGATCGTTTGGGTCCAGCTTACCGAGTCCGTAGATAGCTAGACTCAGAATATTGATAGCTCCAGCGACCACAGCCAACGCTAAGGCCCCTCGTACGGACATTCCCGCAGTTCCACTTAACGACGGTAAAACAAGCTTAATCATGAAAAGAATTGAACCAAGACCAAATAGAGCACGAATAAGCCCGTCCGGATCAATTCCGCTAAGTCGTTTTACCGCAGAAGAGATGATAAGTAACGCAACAGATATTCCAAGCAATGTGCCAATTAAAACCGAGGACGACCTAACACCAGTACCCGGAGCTACTGACGAAAGCGATTTCATCGCTAGCATTAACTCGACCATCATTAGCGTTATTGCGCCTAAAGACATTGCTACTCTATTAGAATCTACGGATCCTATAAGAGCTATCGAAACAGCCAAGATTCCAATCGCAGCAGCAATACTCAAAAGTATCTTAGATTTCAATGAGTTTTGATAAGTCTCAAGAGTATCACGTAAACCCTCAAGTACGTCATCTAAAGAACCGAAGACATCACCGCCGGTAGAAAAGAACTTGCGGATGGCCAAAAGTAACGCTGCGAGTAAACCCCCGTTTAATGCTGTTAATAAATTACTGAGGTCGAAGTTAGTAATAGCGGTAGTCATGCGATCAAGTAGAGCGGCTAATCCTTCACCAGCCCCCTCGGCAATTCGTCCGATAAACGGAAACACTTTCTGAGCTATTACTAATATTAGACCTAAGGTCTTTTGAAAAATTGTAAATATTAGGGATAATGGTTGGATCTTCTGTCCGAGTGCTTCTAGAAAACCGCCGATAGATTCAAAATTAAAAGACAATTTAAAGCCACTCATCTCGGAAAAGACCTTAAGCCACATGAACCCAATCTTTATTTTGGTTTTTAGGGCGTCTAGCTTGTCGATTAATGGACTTAAGATTCCGGAGAAACCACCAGCCTGTATAATACTCAGACGGAGGTTTGTAAGGTAGTGACCTGCGTTTACCAAAAAATCAATAACTCGGGTTAAGTCAGGGGGATTGAACCCGGTTAAGTAGTTTACGACGTCTTTTAAGAAAAGTCGTCCGATGTCAAGGGCGCTGAATAATCCACGGAAGATTGTCCGTAGATTTCCCAGAGAATCTTCTCCCATTTTGATTTTCTTTAAGAACTCGGTGAATGTAACTGTCCAATCAAACCACTTTTGACCATCGGCCTTAGGCCAAAGATCCCGAAAAGCCTTGCCTACTGGTTCAGCGATGTCCAATAAATTCTGCATGGCCTCTGCTACGGTGTCGATGATCAGATCACGCCCACCTAGATCACGCCAATCACGGATTATGGTATTACGCGCCTCAGCAGACTTTCCTATAGAGGCACCTAGAGCATCGCTGATTCTAGTGTAAATAGCCTTGGCCTCATCAAAGTTACCAATGATAAGTTCCCAAGATACAGTCCACCCTGATTGTGCAGCTTCCATTAATGTTTCTCGCAACTGAGTTAAAGTCTTTACTTTGGTGGCGGCATCGTTGGCCATTGTACCTAGTTCTTGAATAGCCTTAATCTGTTCTTCGCCATACCCAATAGCTTTAAGTTCTTCCTCTGTCAGGTCCCCAGTAAACTTTGCCAGGGTTTCAAGTAGTACGTCTTTTGACAACCAACCAGTTTGCAGAGTTTCTCGAAAACTGCCATGCTTCTCCACCATATCGTCAATAGCGATTCCGTGAACTCTGGCCGTTTCCTTCAAAGCATCTTGAAATACTTGTCCTCCCATACCAGCATTAACAACCGAGTTCCAATCCATTAACTTAACAGTTCCGCTCGATAAAGCTTGTGATAATTGGTACATTGCAGTGGAAGCTTGCTGAGAGTTTGAACCCGATACAGCAGCCAAGTTAGCAATACCCTTAATAGCAGCCACGGAAACATCCAAATCCACACCAGCAGCCGTAAATGTACCAATATTACGAGTCATCTGTGTGAAATTATAGATAGTTTTGTCGGCGTACGTATTTAATTCTTGTAGAGCATCGGTAACATTGTCTAACGTAGTCCCCTTCGTTGAGGTATTCGCGAGGATTGTTTGAATAGCGTTGATTTGTGTTTCATATTCTTGAAATCCGGATAAAGCTGGTTGTATAGTAAGCGTTCTTACTAATTGACCAGCAAGTTCCATCGCTCGAGTAGTTAGATTCTGAAGTATAGTGATCCCAACGATCCCCATAGCGCTAAATCGACTAGTTAGGCTTTGTATTCCGTTAGAGATACCGTCAAAGTTTACCCCCTTCACACTCGCGTCAACTCTTTCCAAACCCTTAGTGGCGCCCTTCAGATCTAGGCCGTCCTTAAGATTTTTTAAAGAACCCAGAGTATCCTTAACCCCGCTCTCGAACTGGTCATTCTCAAACGTCATTTGTAAAACACGTTCATCAATATTATTACTCACTAATCACCTCCTTCCACAAGGTTGCCGACAGGGAATCCATCACCGGTTTAATCGCTGGATTAATAAAATCCCTCCCAAGAATATAGGTTCCACCTCGCGTACCATGACCGTACTGCAGTAAAATAACAAGCGGTGTGTTTTCAACCATATCCGAGTTCATAAAATGCAGAACCCAGCCCTTCGATGTTCTCTCAATATCATAATACCATGACGACGCAGCTTCCCCAGTATCACGTGGTGTCTGGTTTCCCAGCTCGGTCACACCAATGTCGCCGTATTTACGCAGTAATAATTCAATTTTTGCGATTCGTCTCCGACGTAAAAATCTCTGAGTCTTCATGAAATCACCCTTATGTGAGATTTTAATTTTCATCGGTTAACCTCTCGAATTTAGTCGCTGCCGTCTAGCAGCATTAAGGGTCGCATTTCGTTTATGTAGGGCAGCCTTCGAGAACTTTTTCGGTTTCTCGGACTTCATTATACATATTTTTATAAGCGTTAACAGTCTGTTTAAATGCCATTTTTGCGCTTCGAATGGTATGTTAAAAGTTATCATCCAATAATAAATAAGTTCAGATGTAATGATTTCTCGACTTGGTCTGTTGTTCTTATCCGCGAATTTAGTGGCACTATGAGGATCACGGATATATTCAAGGACCTTCGCCATCTCGATATTGCTTAAAAGACTAAAAACTTCTGGATTAATGTTCTGGGTAGTATTCATCTGGGAAATATACGAGAGGAGCTCGTCTGGAGCCAACCCCTTTGACGAGAGAAACGACCGTTTATGAATAGCTTCCCATTTACTAACAGCAACGAGGGAATGCTCTAAGCGTAAGATACAACCGTGTAGTGTTTCGAAAGTTTGCGTTACCTGGTTAAAAGTTTCTTTTTCGCTAACCAATAATGTGAGCATTAAGCACCTCGTTGCTGGTCTACCAATAATTACTTGTTAAACTTTTGAAGCTCATTTTGCGGCGGCACAATCCCATTAATAAAAGCGACACAAGCTTCGTCATTGAACAACAACTTCATAAAAAGATCATCGAAAGCGTTTGTTTGGCTAAAAGCTTCGCGCATCTCTTCGTTCTTAACAAAACGTCGGCCATCTTCTGATTTCTGCCCATAAGCCTTTAGGATGACCTTTTTTAAAATTTTAGCTACTGTGGCCCCATCTTCGCGACGGCGAGCTTCAACGATCGCTTGGATCTGTTCGTGAAGACTTCCACCCGAACCTTCGAGTTCCAGCATAGTAACTTCTGATGCCGTAAGGTTAAAGTGTAATTCCTCAGTATGTTCCTTACCGTCAAAATCAATATAGGTTACGATTTCCTTTAGCATTAACAATCTCCTTTCAAGAGATAAAAGACCCGCGAAGACTTTCTTTACTATCGCGGGCCTTTTTTAACGTACTAAACTTGATCTATCTACGCAGGAGTCATCAATGTGATGACTTCGTCGGGCAGAGGCATACGAGCAGCTTCTTCAGGATCAGCCACACCATAGAGAATAACTTCCAATGCAGCCAACTTGGCAGCATCAGCGGTGCGAGAATCGATCTCAATTTTAGCTACGGGCTGATAGCCGGTAGCATCCACAGGGGTAGTCGTAATATCCCAACTCATTGTGACGGCTTCTGGATCGTCGGAAACGGTATCATGCGCCATATCACTGGGAGCTGCGCGGCAACCGTACACAAGATGAAGTTTATAACCGTGCAGATCGCCGTCCTCGTCATTACCAATGCGCGTGCGATAAGAAAGGCCAAACACATGACGTTCCTGCGCTCGAAAGGCTACACCTGCAACCGGTTCAACCGAACCATCACAAAGCGCAAAAGAGTCCGGATAAGTATAAGCGTCCAACGACAGAGCCAAATCTTCTACAGACATCATTTCCAGATATTTGCGATTATTGGCCCACAACGCCGACGGTTCACCACCACTAGGGGATTCCGAGATGGCCGTAAGACCATTCCAAGCTTCCCCATTGTCGAATACACCGGCGGACATCAAATATAAAACGCCACGATCCAGGCCAGTTTCGTAAAATTTCTCGCCAACCTGATCCCAAGTTAAAAGATTCGCCATAGAGTATCTCCTTTATGGTTATGCAAATATGGTATAAACGTAATGATTTAGCTGATCCTTTTTGAAATTGGTTACAGCTTTTGCGGTTTCCAATCTCGCCAATGTGATAGGAATATCGCTGTCTGGATCAGAAACGATTGCGGTTACACTATATTTGGTTTTAATAGAATATGGTTTGTTGTTTGCGTGTTCTGTCTCGAAAGGATCTCGCGAATATACGATACATGGGTAGGTCATTTGAAAACCAGCGGGCGGTTGAAAATATACGTTATACGAACCCAATAAATCTACTAAGACATTATGAAATATCACTCGGTCACCCATTATACACCCCCCCTAAGGCCAATAGTAATCTCGGGGGTTGTGTCGTGATAGTCGTAACACTCCACTTAACATCTGCGATTTTCACATATCGAATATTCTGAATTTGCTGTGTGACACTTTGAGAGGCCACAAAACTAATTCTATGCTCGAGTTTCACGTCTTGATTTATTTCTGTGGGCTCGTTCCAACGTTGACGAGATTGAATAAAGTCCCCCTGTATTTCAATCTCGCTAGCAACATTCGTGTATACGCCCGGAGCAGTTTCGCTTGCGGATACGAGCCCAATATAAGCGACTACCTTAGGCATAACGAATTACGCCGTCTTACGTTCGATTACCATCGCGGATTTGGGGCGAGTTAACGCTCCGGACGCGCGAGTTTCCATCAAGTATTTATACTTGTTGAAATCGATATCGAAATCGTCAAACATGCCGAGCTGCCCCCCCTTGTCTGCGCCGTAAGAATAGTCAGAAGGATTCACCATAATACCGAAAAGATCTGCGGTAAATGGTTCCGCATCTTCCCGCTGAACACCGGTCATCAAATCTACCTCTACAATGCGTGAAACGCGCAACTTTGCGGCCAGTTCAGCTTCGGTATTGAAGATATACCGATCGGTAGTATCTTTCACTAGGAGCATATCTGTGAGAACACCAGGCTCGATAAACAATGTCGGACGCCCAGTACCTTTGTAATTGCGACGCGCCGAAATAATCGCTTCGATAATATCCAGCGAATCCGTGACCGCGGCTTCCATAGTAACATATTCGACGTACACTGAGCTATCGCCAAGAATAGGCCGAATTTTGGCCTCATCGATTTTGTCAGCATGTGCGGCACCACGCCCATCACTGATCAGGGCGGCCCGAGCAATTTCTTCGTCCAGTTTCTCGCGTTGAATTGCTTTCATCCACGCAACAACATAGAAATCGGTAATGTCAATAATGTCGTCGCGATAGAGATCCGAGCGAACATAAACCGTTTGCGGTTCGGTCGTACGCTTCAAAATCGACAATACCATATCAGCTTTTGCAGTTTCGGATTCAGTGATCCACCCACGAGCGCGAGCTTCTTCGACGCTAATATCCGTGTACATGGATTTAACGCGGCTAAATGGAAGATGATTGGTCTCATTCAGCCAAATTTTTACCCAGGTTTGATCCAGACGGACAATATCCGGGGTCTTACGAACAGGGCGAGCATCCGGGAACAAATATCCAACGTTGGTGATGGACACGCTATCATGCTCGAGCGCATCATGTACCAATTCCGAATCCAGGTTCAACGTTTCTGATGCGTGTACAAGCACAGCATCACTCAAGTTCATATTTCGTGTTTGGGCCAAATGGAGAATATCGTTAAACACACCGTTTAACGTCTTCAAATTACTTTGTTCCGGCCCAACGGTACCTTCACGATTAAACACATTATGTTTCATAAAACCCTCTCCTTCAAAAGCATCATGTTCAACATCACCCTCTTCGAGAGCTTGTCCTATTAGAGCGTAAGTAACATCCTTTTGCTCGTCGGTCATACTCTCAAGAACGTCTTTGACAGTTCGTTCATCATCACTATGAGTCAGCTCATTATTTTTTGGGGGCATAAGATCTTCCTTTTCGTCTTCGTGAACTATGATTTCTAATCCGCCGAAGATAATAGCTTCGTCTTCCAACGTATCCTCAGTACCATCAGCATGTTCCAGAGTAAGATTATCGATTTTAGCTCCGGGATTAGCCCCAGAAACGACTAAGCTCAACTCTCGTATAACACCGCTGTGAACTAATGACTGTTGTTGGACGAGATTATTCGCAAAGATGGAGAGACTGTCAATATCTTGTGATTGGACTAGTAATTTAGTCTTCTTACCATTCTCGCTGTTATTAAAAACGCCATAAGCATAAACACCATCATCACGATGCTCAAGCCAGGCATGTCCTAAAATATTTCCGGGATCTTTTCGTAAGTGATGCCACACCATCGGGACCTTGGTAGCATCCTGATGTTGAAAAGCTCCGGTCTTAATGGTTCGCCCATCCGCACATTCGACCCCATATTTTGTAGCGAACCCCCCAAAATCGAACTTAATCTCGGGCATTTTCGAGTAATTTACTTTCATTTTGATTTGAAATTTCTCCTTCTAAACTATTGGACTGATTCAAATTCTTGTTTCGTAATTCGTCAGCTTTCGGGTCTGAACTTGGTTCCCAACCGATGACGCCCCGAATGTCGTTGCTGCTGGCAATTTCATTACGAGTTAGTTTATCCGATAACTCAGCAAGTGCCTCCGCGGTAACGAACTGGAACGGATCTCGGAAATAGCTAATACTCTGGCCCTGTGTTATCGCGGTCTTAGATAGAAACTTTCGTTTTAGTTCCAGAGTTAAAGCTTTGGCTATCGGCCCTATAGTCCGGTTGTAGTAATTCAAGTACTCCTCTTCCTTGGCGGTTCCACTAAATAGAGACTCGCTTAGACCTAACTGGCTATATAGCATTCTCGTCAGATACTCCACCTGCTCCATTAGATTGTTTACCGCCGGGCGATTAAGCTGAATTACTTTTTCTGTAGCATCTATGTAACCAACACCATACTTAGAATCCTGCAATTGTTCAGTTAACATCGTCATTCGATCATCAGCAAGCTTCTTTCTGCTGTCACTTTTAATAGCATATGGTAGTTGAACCAGTAAATCTAGCTTCCCAGATCCCGACTGTTCGTCGATAACATCTAGCAACTGCAATTTGGCTAAGAGTCGTTTCAATGTTGAGTTCGGTTCGTTCATAATCGCATATAACGGATTCTCTATAATCGCAATAGCTGATTTCGGAAGGACTATTTGCTCGTTCCTTCCCAACTCATCGTTATAAAGATCTACCCGAACAAAATCTGGAAACCACTCCATAATTCGACCAGAACGCAGAGTATTAATACGAACAATATTTCGATCATAGATGCTAACATCTGTATCCGTTGGTACTAATGCGACCACCCCTTCATCAAACATGGAAAAAATCGCATCTTGCATGAATGCTAAACCCGACTGATCTTTATTGGCTTCCAGAGTTAGACATCGGTTAAGTCCACTATCAATAGTCTCAAGAAATCGTCCGTTATGATCAACGCGAACATGCCGGATATTAAGTAACGCAACGTCCAGAGCTAACTTATTGTAAACCGGGGCAATAACCGATGTGGACGATGTCGATACGATAGAATATCGATGCATTGGGTAGGAATTCGCACCTCCCACATTCTCGTAATTGGTTTCAGCCTCGCTAGCCTCGCGTTCTCCTCGTTTAGAAAAAAGTTTCCAACCACTTATTCGTTTTGGTAATAACACATAATACCTCCTAATCGTATAGATCCTTGTGAGCCTTGTAGGCGATATATGCGTCTATTAAGGCGGCCACACTATCTACCTTTAATTCACGACGTTTCTTCAGGAGTTTCCGATTCCCATTAGTATCTTGCATTGTTATGGCATTACCCATACACCAGCCCATCAGTTCTTCGTCGAATAACAATAATTCGTCCTCAGACAAAATCTTGATTTCACCCAAAGGAACGGATTCCGTCTTTGCTCCCTGGATAACTTTTTCGACACCGTACGAGCCGTACTCTCGAGTCCAGCGTTCTACAAAAGGTTTGGCGTTGTATGGGTCGTATCCAAAAGTCCGGACATCGTACTGACATTCAATAATATAATTTTCGAGATCGTCGTAAACTGCGTCATCGTCAAGAACTGCGCCATCCATAATATGAAGACTTCCTTCTCGAACAAAATCATCATATTTTACTCTTAAAGCTGGCGGAAGACGCATAAGCGTGCGTTCAGTAATATAACAACGAGTCTTAACCCCGAACTCGCCAGTTTTTAGTGGAAACAAAAATAAGAACGAGTGGAAATCATCACCTTGAGACAAGTCAGCGCCCATAGAACACGGTAAAGACCAGTAATCTCTCGGACGGCCAGGGATAGTCTCCTCGTAGGTGAAGAAATATGTATAGCCTTCCATGGGAATACCAAAACGCTTCGCTAAAATATCATTTCTCGTAGCTGGAGCTGATTCTGCGCGCTCCACATCAAGTTGATAAGTTTCATAAGTGACTGTGATTCCAAGATTTGGGTTGGCTTTAAGCCACATTTCGGGATTCGAGACTTCCTCTATCTCATCTAAGCGATAATAAAATATAGAAACATGAGGGTTAACATATTCGCCACGTAAGATACTAAGAAGCTCCATCTTAATGTCGTCGCCTACACTGTTACGTATAGTTCCTTCAGAAGACATGGCCACAATAAGATAATCGTCAACTTTGGATGCGCCTTGTTCGATTGCACCAACAACATCTTCACGAGTATCGCCAGATAACCACTCATCAACCGTGGCCGTCTTAACGCGAAGACCTTGTAGTTTATGAATGGACATAGGCCGAACTTCTAGTAGCGAGCCGGTAAGAAAATTTTCAACGCCCTTCTTAGTCGATGCTAACTTTGCTCGCTGTATGTTGATTCCGTTTTGTTTACGGGAGGTGATCTCCGTAAGGAATTTGAACAACGGTCCTCGCGATCTAGTTATTGCGGTTCTCAGTGGAGATAAAATTTCCTCAGCCTGTTTCATCGTCGGAGCGGTTGTGATTTGGTGGGTTGTGGCTGTATCAACGTTTAAGAAAAAGCTTTGAAGGCACATCCCGTACATGGTCTTAGCGGCTCCGCGAGCAACAATCAAATATTGCTTGTTAACCAACCGCTTCTTCACTCGCTTGCGAATATAACGACCACCATGATGATCCGGGTACGGTTCGTAGACACTTCGATCTACGAAATAATACCAACCCAAGACTTGCTCAACCCATAACTTAAACGAGTCTAACAAAAACAGATCGCTTCCGTCAGTCAAAGTCAGTTCGCCTTCACAATAGGCAATGAAACCTTCAACAGCTTCTTCGTCGTAATATATACCAGGATTATCTATCAGATCGTCGATCCGATTCATCTCCATAGAAATATATTTATTGATTGGGATTAAACCGTCTAAGACTCTCTGACGAAAGGCGTCGTAGTATCTTGGGGTTGCAGTATTTGAAAGCATGAATTATTTATTTAGGAATACGGCATCTATTATCCACCACTAACAACAGAAGCAATAGTTTTGACAGCGGCAGCCGACGCCATAACGGCTAACCCCGTAATAGTCATTCCTACTGTAGTGGAAACAAACCGCTCACCATATTGGATTGTACTGGGATTTAAATTTCTGTACTGTTGTTCCAGGCTCAATCGCTTAACCCGAGTACGAAGTTCTTCGTCGGAGAGTTTTCGTGAAGATCGAAGTTTATCTTTCCGAACACCCCACTTCATACCTTTGACACCGGTGTGTTGCAAATTATCGGACATAGTTAAACCTCCCGTAGTGAATATAATTCTATCTGCTGATTAATTCGTGCTTCCATTTGGATTAACAATTCTTTGGTCGCGGTCATTATGACGCTAGATCCTGTCGGATCAAATAACGTCTTAACAAATAGAATGGTGTAACTCTTCACCAACGACATGAATGATTCCGGGACGACCCCAAGTAAATCACTCCAACTTTCGGTTGATCCCGTGGAAATCGCATATCCATCGTCGGGGCCAACACCAAGATTGTTAAGATTTGTGAAGGCGGAATTAATGTGTAGCACTAAGGCCGAATCAAATATTGTTTCAGACTCAGGAATTAGCAACCCGGCTTTAACGCTTTTTAGAATGTTAGATAAAACGTCCGGATCACCCGCCATACTATACCACCTTTACGCGTTTAGCTTCGATGAATCCCCGAGAAACTTCATACCAGCCATCACCGACCATGATTCCGCTCAACCGTTGCCCCTTCTTGGCCAGATATACCCGCTTATTGGAGAGATCGTAATCCGGTCGGGTCATAACTCTAGCCGTTATGCTAGTGACTTGCAACGAGATTTTTTTTCGTTTATTCTTACTTTTTTTTTCTGGGAGTTCCTCTACTTCTAGAGATTCCTCCACAACTGCTTTCTCTTTCGAAAGGCCATCCCCAACCATCGGTTCGAGTACTTCCAAAATATCTTCTGTTATATCTTTAACTGGTTCATCATCCAACATCTTTTTCATTACGAGCTCCTTTTTTTTTATAATTACCATAACTTTGTATCCCCGAGGCGCCGCTCAATCGACAACCTTGGAGAGAAATTATTAATCCCGTAATGTATAGCTTGATGCGTTTGTACGCTTACCGAAATTAAAAACCTGGGATTAAGTACGTCCGGATTAAAATCCAAAAGATCATCTTCAGTAACGGGGTTCATGTGGTGAACAATCACTTGACCAAAGATTGGATATCCAACACACCCCAAATCTAAACCATCGTCTCGTATAAGAACCTGATTTCGAGCGTCCCGCCATTGACGACTTTGGTAAAATTGTTGATTTAGAAATCGGTTATCTCCAAAAATATCTCGTCCAACAGATCCGGTCAGCTTCAGATAACCGAATCGGTCTTCGAAAGAATCTAGTAATGACAATTGATCTATCGTACGTTTAGTCATCGTAAACTTCTTCCGAAATATTACCGCTGTATTTGCGCATGGCTTCCAACGCGGCTCTGTATTGCTCTTCACTTCGTTGCTGAGATTCTAAAACTTCGATCTTTGCTTTTAACAGTTCGTTCTCATGAGCAACCTTTATCCTGGCAAGCTCTTCCGAACTCGACCCCATCTTCAAAAAATGTAACTGAACTTGCGATGTGGCGGTTCCATCACGCAGTTGTCGTTCAGCAAGATCGTAAGATAGACCAACCAATACTTTCTCCCGCATTCGAGAATTAGTAGAAGGTCGTTGTTTTGGTTTTATGTCAGTTGGCATATGACCTCCTTTGTATGTGTGGGAAAATGGACTCTTTCTGACAGATAGGAGGCGTTATGAGCCGTTAAAGACTAGATTTCTCTAGTTGAAAGGAGATTCCAGTAGACACTACGCCTCCCATCTGTCGGAAAGAGTCCGATTGATCTCTAAAAAATCCCCTCTGGAGAAATTTTTAAGAGTGTGGCGATTTAAGTAGGGGGTAGATCTAGCGGGTACCCCCCCTCCTAGGCAGGCGAAACATCAGAGTCGCCTTCATCACGGTAAAAGTTTTCGTCAACGACCCGATGAACACCATAAAAATTATTAGTAATTATAGAATCCATAGCAACATCAATAGCTTCTTCTTCATCAAGTCTTGACAACACATTTGAAGTTTTTACTATACGACTCAATAGCCCGCAGGTGTAATACCCTTTGTCTACATCGAATCGGTACCAAGCCTCAAATTCTGTAAAAGGGTTGAATGGGTTATCCACAGTGGTCAACATCTTCTTTTCGGATGTTAAAACAATCTTATCTGTCATCATTAACCTCCTGTTTCCTCGCCCAAAGCATTCACAATTGTTGTTGGGGAAACACCCAACGCTGATGCTATCTCCGACGGAGTATAGCCGGACGCCGTCATCATTTTGGCTCTTGCCAACTTGAGATCGGTCATTACATAGCGACGTCTAGGTAGAGCATGTTCTTTAATCAGATCCAGATCTGTATATCTCATAACCTGGAGAGCTTTGTTGTTTGAAATAGCCCCCATGTCTAACGCTAACCACTCGCGATCTGATAGCGGAAACTCTGGTTTCTTAGCACCTAGTCTAGCCCGGGCGGCGGTCAAAGCTTGCTGGCGCAGCCTCTTGCGTTGACCTTTATCCAAATTGGGATTAGCATCGAGCTTAGCTCTGTAAATTTTGTTAGCGACGAGCTGCGCTTTACGCTCCTTAGGGCGATTTCTCTCAGCTAAACGAAGCTTTGCGTTAATACTAGCAACCTCGTTGGAGAACGTTAATTTCGCTTCCCGATCGTATTGTAAAGATGGAGTCGCAACCATCTCAACTCTTGCTTTGTTGGCCATAGATTTTAATGAGTCGGCATAACTAGCATACAAAGTCTCCATCTTTGTTCCGGAAGATAAATCAAAAGCGCTCTTGCTATCGGCCATCTGAGTTGTAAGAGTTTGTCTCTCTACAACTTGACCACGCTTGTTGGTGTACGTCTCTCCGGTTGTAGTGAATAATTTCTCTCCAGTATTAGGGTCAATATAAACCTTTCGACTCTTACCGCTAACCGGATCTATGCGCGTTTCTCCCTCAGTCCTATGAGGAATGCGCTTTTGAGATGAAGCTCTTGAGATAACGGTAGATGCGCCAGACCGGGAGCTTCCTTGATACTTTTCTTTTAACTGCGATATCCCGTTGTCAATACCCGATTGACGATAATTTAACCCATGTTTCTCAGCATCGATAACCACCATAGAATGTTTTACCGCTCTTGCGATCTCGGATTGCGACGCCCCTTTTATCGTCATATCCGTGATTAGATTGGTCACATCCCCCATATGCATCTGCGTTCCGACTTTACTCATTCGGCGCATTCCATCATATGGCGGATACGTTTCACTTGGATTAAAATCTTTTAATGCTGTTAGCGATCTGCTAGCTTTAACATATCCTCGGTCATTAGGTATAGCAATGACAGTATCGCCGTCAAAGTCTGCCCCAGATAATTTATGAGCCACATCGGGGTGTATACCTATAGCATCAACGGAATTTCCTAAAAGATCTTTTGCGCCCGCATGTTTGTTATTAACAACAACTTCTGGTATTTCAAATATTCCGCCATGTGGGTGACGAACTAAGACCACCTGTTCTCCATTCCGGAACATGGGCGCATATATTTCGTTCGGTTTTAATTCGGGTACTGGTAGTATTACATGCGATGACTGACGGGGCAACGCAGTGGCTTTTAAATCAACCGCTGCTGCGTCACATTTATCCGAAAACGCTTGTAGAAGCTGTTTACGGACCACGGGATTTTGTATGGACGTAATTTCTTTAAAAGCTTCGTCTCGAAGACCTTTGTCGAGGTCTAACTGTCTCTTAGCTAAAGCTGGTTGTTGTTTAGAGAGTATTTGTGATGATATATTTCTAGTCCAAGTATGCCAATCACCTTCTTCATACACCATGTTCAAAGCCCCACGCTGTCCCCCTTTTTTAATAGTAGCCCCAAAAGGATTATCCGGATCACCCGTCATCTCCTTGAAAACATCCTTTGCTGGGGCTTCGCTTTTTGATGTGTGATATACAATATCCTTACCGGTGGGAAGAGAATGCCCACGAATAGCCATACCTTTAAGGTAATGGGTTCCATCAACACCTATACGTACTTGGGCATAGCGAGAATTGGCGAGATCCAAATCCGAAATTCCTGCGCGTAATTCTATAAGACCGTCCTTATCTGAATTAAACGCAATACTAATTCTGTCAGAGGAGACGTTTTGAATGGGATCTAATCCCAAAAAAGTTTTCCCACTATCCGGAGAATAATCAGTTACTGTCCCTATCGCGGCTCGAGTCTTAAAAACATCGCTATATGTCATTCCGGGAGGCGCTAACACTTTAATCGAGGTCATCTTTCCCGTAGTTAGTTGTGGGGTTTCAATATAATAGACATTATATCCATCCCGCTCAGCACTGCGAATCGCGGCGTTTAGTTTCGTTCTTGGGACACCTAAAGAGGCTTCGACACCACCACCAACATCAATAGGACCTTTCTTTTTTATGATGGATTTTAGGAAGTTGGCGAGTCGTTCAATTATGGTGGCACGCTCCAATAAAACCGGGTCCAAAATACTACGAACACTTGATTCGTTTAACCCACCCATCTTCTGACCGATAGCTGAATTTGAAAGCCCTTTATCCTTTAATGCAATAGCGCGAGCATGATCAGCGGCTCGTTTTCGTCCACGCTCAATTGCTTTTATCTCTCGTAATTCTGTAGTTTTAATACCAAGGGCCGCAGCGACCTCAACTTCGCTGAGACCTCCACTTTCAAGCTCCTTAACAACAGTTAAGAAACTCGTTTCTCGTTGCTCTCCGTGCCCACCAGAACCCCAAGGATATCTTCCAGAATGACGTTTAGTTCCGATATGCTCTAATTCAGCCATGTATTACTCCATATCTTTGCTTACTTCGTTTAATAGTTTTGTGAAGTTTCGTATCTTATTCATTATATGAACAATATCATCTATTTCTGAAAAATGCTCGAGAACCGAGTCATTTTGGTAAATGCGCAAATGAAATTCCAGATCTGTGAGATTAGGTTCATACTCCAAACAAAATAAAGCAGCATAAATTTCTAACTGCTTTATTGAGGGTTTGGATACTCCCGTTTTCAAATCATGGATGCGTAATATTGGTGGGCGATAAATAATAGCGTCAGCAGTCCCAAAAGCATATTCTGAAAAATACAAAAGTTGCTCGGGTTTCATTTTAAAAGCTATGGCGTCATTTATAAACATATTAAAAGCCACAGGCTTTTCTGCTACCTTTATGTTTTTTTCTATCAAAAGAGCCGCTAAGGCATGAAGCTCGGTTCCTCGTTGAGCCGCTCGATAGTTTGTAAAAACCTGAACCATTTTTTCTCGGGTATAATTAACCCAGTGATATCGACTTGCTCCGAGAAAAGCGTGTTCACCGACGTGCTTCGAGTGCTCTTTGAATTCCATGGTAAAACTCACTTTCGTTTTCGGGAGAAACAAACATAGCCATCGATAATTTATCGAGAGCCCGAATATAAAACTCTTGGTTTGGTTGTCTTGAACTTTTAGCATGACGTTTCGTGTCGAAGGCCACCCAAAAATTATAATACAACATTATACGATCAGGGAATCCTTGTATATGATTGGCGTTTGTTTTAATCACATAAGCGCCAGGATACAATCTCAGTAAATTTTGTACGACGTCTTTCTCAAATTTTTTCTCAAGCATACCGTTTCTCCTACGAAAAAAGAAAAGCTAAGCTTATCTCTCTATTATAGCATATGTTTTTCCTGCGAAGAAAAAACTAAGCCTTGTTTGGTTAAAAACTCTCGCTCGTTGAATATACCCTTGTCTTTTATAGTCCGCATAATAGACTTATCTATGGTCGAATTACTAACAAGATAATAATAATACAACTCGGAAAACGGGCTATTCATTCTATCTATTCGCCCAGAAGCCTGTATCATCGTTTTGTAAGAGTAATTTAATGAGAAGAAAACTATCACGTTAGTATCGATACAATTCCAGGCTTCGGCCCCGGATGTATATTGAACTAAATAGAGCCACTCACTAGTTTGCGGGATCCCCTGATGCTTGTGACCATTATATTCCCCAATGTTATGTTTTTTTCCTAACTCTCGCAAACGATATAGCTCATAATTAAAGTTGTAAAACAGAATTATTCGTTTATGTCTTCGAACTAATTCGTCAACGACCTTTAATCTACCAGGATGTGAGTTTACAACTTGCCTCATGATATAACAAGCTTCGGCGGCATTAACCGCCGGTTTTTCTTTAAACGGATTCCACCGATCCCTGACAACCGTGCGCAACAAAGTTTCGTCATGGGGTATCTCCAAAGATATGTGATGTCTTTCAACAACTCGACGATATTTCATTTTGACCATAACTTGTCGCCGATGTTTTATTAACTTAGCTTCGTTAATATAGCGGTCAACCTTAGGAAAACTAACGAAACTGTTAAAGATTACATGTTGTCGCAAAAAATCGGTTTTGTGCTTGTAAAAACCATTGGCTATGAATACGGGAATATAATCGAGCCAAGTATCACCTGGTGTAGCGGTTAACAGTAGCCAGTTATTGTTCTTAGCAATTTTTATAAATGCTTTTGCCCATGCCCCGGAACCAATAACCCGTTGTTCATCAAAAATAAAAAAGGCGTCTTTAACAGTCAGATACTTTCCAATATTGTTCCACGAATCAACCTGTATAGTAATAAAGTCGTCCCCTCTAGATTGTATCCCAAAATACGCAGCCTCACCGATCCAGTCTAAAGAATCTCGTTTTTTCGCAGTGGTGATAACATATATCTTTATAAAGCGATCTGGGTTCCCAATAGGATCGATGGATCCTCCGCAAACCTTGTTATAAACGTAAGCGAGGGCGGTAATAGATTTCCCAGAACCGACAGGACCCAAAAGGATCGAGCCGGTTCTGAGTCCTTCTATAGCATCTTTTTGATGTTTAAAAAGGGTCTTCGTCATCCTGATCCGGATCGGAATATGAGTCGTCTTCGGACAACCCGTCTTCGGCGTACTTCAGTTCAAGCTCGTCCTCTTCTAATGTGACAAACATTTTCTTCAGATAAGCCTTGATCCCTTGTTTTCCACTCACATCCCAATGGTATGGCGATATTATCATATCTACCATAGCAATATCAGCCCAATCTAAAATATGAACAGTGTCTTCATCGATATAAGTTCGTCTCTTGGTCGTTTCGGAAATAAGGACGATTTTTGGTGGGCGAGCCTTATAACTAACAGAAACCTGCATATAAGGCTGATCCTGGTCGCCTTCTTCTCGAGCAGACAGTTTGCGAATATTCCAACCGTCCTTCGCAAGTATTCCCGCAATATCATCGTCGAGCAACACGCAGAAATTTCGGCGCCCGTCAACATTATATTTATCACCCTTCCCTTCAAAATTACGAAATATGATTCTGGCATCTTCGATGGTAATGTTTTGCTTTGATTTCTTCGGACCGGTCATTTAAATAGCCTCCTGTAAAAATGGATTTATTGTGAACGTTATCAAAATCTGGATCTCATCAGTAACGGCAATAACTTTCGCAGTTCCTATCTGCTGTATATTTCCGCTATGGTTGAATACTGGCCACTCTGTTTTCGAATCAAGCAACCCTTCTAATCCTTCATCGTTAAAGATATTACATTGGGAGTTTATTTTTGTTACCGACAACACAACGGACCTATTCATTTAGAAATCCCATAACGTCGCCGAACTCTCCCAGATGGTCTACAACATTGGATACCAATTGCGAGTGATATGCCGGGTCTATTCTATCTTGTAGGTTAAGTTCCCGAACCATATCTCGCTCCAACCACCGCCACCCTTTAGTTCCACTTACGGCATAGTATTTTCCGTTTTTTACACGGTACAAGACACCTCCTCCAGATCCTTCGAGCACCGGGTAAAACGACCCAACCTTACCGACGAACTGATAGTTATGGCCCGATGATATAATCTCTCGAAGATCCTCATCGCTATAGTCCTTCATCGAAATATTTAACCGTTTAGAAGTCTTTGAACGTTGATTAGTTTCCCGAGTATTTAACTCTTGCTCATAATCCGACACATCTGCTAAACCCTCATTCAAATCCAAATATATACGAGAATCACCGGTAACAGCTTTTGTTTCACAAAGATCGTCGAAGACAACGTCATTCTTACTGAACAAGGTCTTAAACACGTAGGGGTGTATAAATTCACTACCAGTGGCAGTCCATTCCCCAGACTCTTTGCGAGCGACATAAACTGCATTATTCACTAAAGCAAACCGAGAATAAGTTTCTTCATGCTCAAAAGTATAACCATACTTCTCACCAAAATCCACAACAAATTTTATAATCTTTGGATCACTCGGGACCTTTACAGAATCCGTTTTAATATGATAAACTGGAATATTTAACTCTTGTAGAGCTAGCTTCAAATCTATCATAAATAAAGCGCCTCGTTTAGCCACGATATTATCTACATTCCTATTATCCCTAAAGGGATTATCAAAGCGAGCAGAAGTTAACCCATAAACGGTGTTAATAGCTATTTTTAAAGCATGGGCAAGATCGTCAAGTAGGTCATCGTTTAAGTAGGGGATAAGTCTTCCATCATAAACCTCTTTTACTCGGTCTATATCTCGGTGCTTAATCGCTAACCTGGCATCCATTAAATTTGAAAAAGCTTTGGTATACTTCCCGAACAAATTTAATTCTCGAATACTAGTTGGGTGCATAGACGCCACATCAAGAAGCGCCACATTTTCATAAATCCCAGGTTCAGCGTAGACGTATCCTCCTTCTCCTGGATCTTCCCCACGATAGGTACTTCTCCCTCCCTCGAACATATACCCCGGGAAATCGATTGATAGGTCTGTATATACGAATTCATCTTTGTAGGTATTGTCGATTCCGAATATAATTCTAGCGGTGTGATACTTAGTTGTTGAGTTTACCGATAAACCACTAAGTTTAGATAAGATCTTTCTGGCAACAAAGTCCCCATACCGATCATAGAATGCGGCCTCAGTAGCTATAACGTCATCATCGCAATACTCCGCAACTTTATCCCACAAATTTTCTGGAACTGGTTCATCCCACGGAATATCCAACTCATTATGTTTAAGCCCGAGCTCAATTTCAAACATTTTTAGACTTTGCTTCTTTGTACTGAAGTCATACACGTCGGCATAGGAAATATCAAAAGCCTCACGGAAATATCCATTGGCACTATTGCTAACGATCTTACTGCTTAAGTGGAACAATTCTGATTCTGAATAACCCAAATATCGGGCATATAAAATGTGGTTATCATATCTGCGGTTATTGAAACCTACCAAAGGATATTTGAGCAAACCCTCTATATCCTCCGGTGAAGGATTAAACATTCTTACTGGTGCACACCCGTCCCCGTTATACTTCCAGCACACCAAAAACAGATTCGGAAACACCTCTACATCAAAAAAAACTAGTGTGTCTTCCGGGGGATCCTCTTCCGACATCTCTTCTATAGGATCTTCCGATTTAAATCGCATCTGCCCAACCAATTTTACACAGTAATCAGATTGATTTGTGCTATTCATAGCGAATTTCAAGATTACGGGGCGCATATCTGTTAGATCGAAAACGAGATCGCCGTCATACGCATCATCCAATATCTTATGAATGAAGTCTATAGATGGTTTTGTCCCCGGGTGGATATCCTTACTAAGATTCCGTTCAATAAGATTTCGGAGTCCTTTTTCGCTTTGTACCCGATCAAAATTTATCATGGATTTTTCCTTTTTAGGGAGACCATCGCTTATCACGGCAATGGGAATATTATTACATTTAGTTAACTTGCGTCGAATAGCAGCATCTCCTACAGATACTTTAACTTCGATACCCGGAGAATATATACGACTTAATTCTTCGGCGTCACCATCGTAATCATAGTGAAGGTGTAAGGCCTTCCCACTCTGGCTAAACTCGGCATAGGTGTGGGGCCATCTTGAGGCTTCCTGAAAATTCACTTCTTGGTCTTTCTCGCCTTGATCGTTCCGTAAATCCATGTCGATTACAATATGATTTACGGGCACCTGGACATAATGAAGTCTTGTGGTGTCCAGATCTCGCAACGTAGTTGTCACATTGACCCACTTCTTTAGCGGTATTCCAGTTCGTTCATCCGCATATTGAGCAGGGCAATCTGCAAAACGCTCGTCAAATATAGACTCAGTTGAATCAAGGACCAGATTGATGGACGATGGTTTTTCGGTCGTCATAGAATCAAACAAATCCGTCTTAAAATCACGATATACACTACGAATTTGACGGCCTTCCTCAACTCGGTCTACGGTTTTAAAAATATCGAAATACCCCATCAACTCGGTACGAAACTTAGGTTTTGGTAGGCGATATTCATAGCCGGATTCTTCGGCAAATTTTTTGTATAGATCAAAGGCCCTAGTCAAAGTAACATAGGGGGCATCACGAAAATCAACATAGTATTCCTCTACAAAATTATAGAAGTAGTCACTTGCCGCTATCATGATTAAAGGCCGGTAATGGTTGTAATATAACTTACCCTTCGATCGGTACACCTTAAGGCAATGATTCGCTATCGATCCCAACTCAAATCGAATCTGCGAAACCAAAATATCATACCGATCCGGAGTCAATCTAGCACCTGAGGTGTGCACATCGATCAATCGGCGTATTAAGCCAGCACGACTGTCTGTTATCTTGACTACGGAATTTGTACCCATGAACAGGAACGCGTTAAACCGCATCGAATACGTGGACTTAAACTTCTCGTTTACCACGATTTGTTCGTGAGATACGATTGAATTCAATTTGGTAATATCACGGATCTTAGACAAATCTCCATCATGATCTATCGCCACCAACGGGTTATTCTTGAAGGGCTCCGTCGCAAAGTTATTAGCCCCGCTAGTTAACTCTTTGGCTTCGAATACGCTGTAATAGCCGTCAAATAACGACTGCACAACGTTGAGTACTGTTGATTTACCAGCACCGCCAGGACCATAGATCACTATAAATTTCTGAATATCTTTAGCATCTCCAGCGATCACAGACCCAATAGCCCATTCTAACTTTTCTCGCTCGGAAGGTAGATATAACGTTCCAACGAGCTCATCCCACGCTTCGCACGGCCCATCACTTAGAGAATATGATAGACGCTTGCTGATATGATCCGTTTTTTTAGGTGTCTCATCCGCAAACGTTAATTCAGCATCCAAAAGATCATAACTATCCCCCAAGTTCTTCAGATAAGCCTGAAATTTGGCCCACATACCAGACGAATATGTAGCTAAATATTTAACCTGAATTCGGGCGTCAGGATGTTTGGATTCATACTCATTCTTGGTATTAACTAACTCGCGATCCACTAGTCTCTGTACATCGTAC
>Ga0233437_1002266_pt1 | contig 29991 bp, 19 predicted proteins | sample SI_122_August201_FD_182714 | JGI IMG/M metagenome (GOLD analysis project Ga0233437, IMG submission 182714) | Seawater microbial communities from Saanich Inlet, British Columbia, Canada - SI_122_August2016_200_MG | ecosystem: Environmental > Aquatic > Marine > Inlet | place: Canada: British... | reverse complement strand
TCTTCAGCACTGTACTTTTTACGGGTCTGTCTACGGATCGTACGGACTGTTGATTCTGCACTTGCTTTCTTCTTAGCCATGAGTTCTCCTTGGTAACTTTAACTCTAGTTTGGCTAAAAAGTCTCCATCAATATTTCACCCTATCTGTCCGGTGGCCTTTGACGGCGCACAATAACTTCAGCGCACGTTTTCTGGCAGGGCTGGCTGGATCCAGATCATAGATGATCGTGGCGGGTTCTGCTAGGAAATTCTCAAACAGATCGTTGTCCCACTCTTTTCGCACAAGCAGGGATACGCGCGGTGCCAAACCCGCTTCCTTGACCTGCGCCAACCCTTTCAGGATGCACTGATAAAGCCCAGGCTGATGGCGTGACTGATCATGCAGATCACCCGGTCCATCCAGACTGAAGGTGATGTGGGTGACGCCGTGCGCTTTCAGGTCGGCAAGGTATGCCCAAAGATCAGGATAGGTCTTGCCTGCGGCGATGAAGTTTTGCTGGTCCAACCACCAACCATTGGTGTAGAGCGAGATTTGTGCTTTTTGGTCAAGGCTGTGGATGTGGCGGGCAAGCTCAAGCCAGCCATCTCCGTATTTGGAGACCTCGCCCCCGATAAAATCAAAACGGTCCACGCCCATTGCCAAAAGGGTTCCCGCTGCATTTTTGAGCAAATCCAGATGGGTTTCCGTGTGGCGGGGGACATAGCCGTTATAGCAGTGTTCGCAATTGAAGTTGCAGTAGGTCGTGAATTCAAAGATGCCCTTGGTGATGTGCTCAAAGGGATTGCGCTTGTAACGCAGGCGGGTTTCTTCTTCTGGCGTGTTTTCAGGGATAAGCGTCACGATACCCTTTGCAACCAGTTCAGGATGGAAAGGAAATTCACTCGCAGGCACATGACTGCCTGTAAATAGCTCAATGAGCAGATCTCCTTCCGGCGAGTTGCCCACGCGGAGTGATCCTTGGAGTGCTTGCTGGCGGGCGACCATCCAGCCATAGTGAGAGAGACGCAGCTTCATCGTGATATTGTACTTCAACGGGGTCTTGAAATGAATTTGTATTTATACAAATAATAAGTATAATATCAGTATGAATACAAACAAAGAGCGAACCGGTTTTCACCATATCTACAAAATACTCCAGGCGCAGCACGGCATCGTGCGCACTGCGGATCTGGTTGACTTGGATATTCCCACGACCTACCTGTCGCTCATGACAAAGCGTGGAGAGCTTGAACGCGTTGCCTGGGGGGTCTATCAAAAACCGACCTTGCTCGAAGATGAATTCTTTCTTTTCCAATCCCAACACAAGGCTGCTGTCTTCTCCCACGAGACCGCGCTTTTCCTGCACGATCTTACAGACCGTACGCCTCTGTTCTTCTCGTGCACTCTCCCTTCAGGCTATCACTCGATTGTCCTTGACGAGAGTGCTCATCAGGTCTTCTATATCAAACGTAAACTAGTGGAGATTGGAGTAGTTGAGCGTCAATCCCCACATGGCAATCCGCTACGCGTTACCGGTCTGGAGCGCACGATCGTGGACATCTTACGTAGCCGCAGCCGTATCGAAGACCAGATCCTTTTTGATGCTCTCAAGCGTTATGCTCGCTTGAAAAGCAAGAATATCGAACTGCTATACCGTTACGCAGAGCAGTTCCGGGTTCAGAATATCCTGCGCCCCTATATGGAGGTCTTGCTGTGAGTAGTAGAGCGATGCAATTCAAGGCGGAAATCCGTAATGTTGCTGAGCGGTCTGGGGTCCCTGCTCAGGCTGTTTTGCAGAACTTCATGCTGGAGCGCCTGCTGGAAAGGATTTCTCTGTCTCCCTACAAGGAAAACCTGGTTCTCAAAGGCGGTATGCTGATCGCCTCACTTGTCGGCACTGCCTTCCGCACCACAATGGATATGGATGCCACCGTGCGCGCAAGATCGCTTGACCAGGCAACTATTCAAAAGATGCTCGAAGAGATCTGTGCCCTTGCACTGGATGATGAGGTGCGCTTTGAATTCGAGCACCTTGAAGAAATCCGAGAGGATGATTCTTATGGGGGCTATCGGGCATCTCTGATCGCTCATTTTGAAGGCATCCGCACCCCTGTGAAGATCGACCTGACTACAGGCGACAAACTTACACCTGACGCAATTCTCTACGAATATCCTTCCGGCTTTGAAGAAAAAACGCTTGAAATCTGGGCATATAACTTGGAGACGGTCTTGGCTGAAAAAGTAGAAACGATCCTGCGGCGTAGTACGCTCAATACCCGCGCCAGAGACTTCTACGATGTCTATTTATTAGTAGGGACACAAGGAGAGAGCCTGGACAGAGCGCTTTTCAGGGAAGCGCTGATTGCAACCATTGCTCATCGAAAATCGCCTGTCCTCTTGGCCAAAAGTGCGGAGACCCTACAAGCTATTCTTGCAGATAATGCTATGCAGGCTCGCTGGCAGCGATACGCCCAGAAATATGCTTATGCACGTGGAGTGGAATTCAGCAACATAATCCAAGTAGTTTCTGATTTGCTCGCATGAAATGTTAAATACAGAAAGCCCCGATCTTTTCAGATCGAGGCTTGTGGGGTTATAGGAACATCATCGTACTTCCAGACGCAAGCACGGCACGGATAGCCATTTTCCAGATTGTAGAAGGTGATGCGCTCAACGGAGCTTGCGAGCTTATCCATAGCGTAAGTATACTTCCCGAATGGTGGTTATATAGTGTCGAGTAATGGAAAATAGTTCATGTCCCCAATTAGAATCTCCTTTTCAGAAGGCTTGTATAATTGCCTTATGCGTATTCAGTGTTTTCTTAACCGTTTTGTGCTCATCGTATTCGTATTCGGAGCGCTCTGTCAGCCGCGAGTTGTCCAAGCTGATGAGATTCTTCCTGCGCCAAATCAGACTAGTGCCTATGAGTTAATCATTGCGATGAACACCTTGCGTGTCTCCTATGGACTACCAGCTCTTGTAGAAGATCCTATCATTAATGCTGTAGCCCAATCCACAGCCGCAACAATGGCAGCAAACAACATGTCCTGGCATATCGGGGATGTGCGTGGTCGCTTGGCTGCTGCCGGATATGGTAGTGGCGGGACTGTTTGGGGAACGGAAAACTTTGCCATGAGCAGTAACGGTATGGGCATTGATGAAATTATGGCCGTCTGGGCTGATCCAGATCATATGCGTCCGGCAGTTACCGCGGCATATTGCAATGTTGGTGCTGGTGTCGCTACGGTAAATGGCAGAACCTATTACGTCCTACAAGCTGCCTATGTGTCCGGACAGGAGTGCGGCAGTTCGACTTCACCACCAGGAGAAACTTCATCATCAGGGACTGGAGCAGGCACAACATCTCAACTGATCGTGCCAGTGAGCATTGCTACCTCGGACGCAGATGGCAAGGTCTACCATATTGTTCAGGCAGGGCAATCCTTCTGGTCAATTGCGATCGCCTACCAAATCTCTATCCGTGACCTTGAGACCTGGAATAACTTATCCCGCGAAAGCCAATTGAACGCTGGACAGCGCTTATTTATTCCAAACAAAGATACGGAAGGTTATGCAACCCCAACGCCCTTTGGCTTATTCGCCATCCAAACGCCGGATGCGGATGGCAAAATTGTTCATGAAGTGCAGGCTTATCAGGCGCTGGTCACCATTGCTGATGCCTATCAAGTCCCTGTGGAGCGGATATTGACGCTGAATGGAATACTGGCAGATTGGCCCCTACAGATCGGGCAGAAGCTAGTCATCTCTGGGGGCAATATCACCCCCAGCCCAACGCTGACCCTTCTCCAGAGGCTAACACCAGAAGCGGACGGGAAATACTACCATGTCGTCCAGAGTGGTGAAACGCTCTCGTGGATCGCTGGCTTGTATGAAGTCCCGCTTGCAGACTTGTTGAATTGGAGTGGACTGAATAGCGCATCGGTTATTCGTCCTGGGCAAAACCTACTGCTTCTTGTTACCCCACCTGCAACGCCAACATTTACACCCAGCCCAACGTCAATAGCGCCTACTCCTGCTCCGTCCGCGACGCCATCGCCTCCAACGGCCAACCCGACAGCTATTGTTGAAGCAGAGCCACCACGCAAACTGAACTGGAGCATCATTGTAGGGGTGTTGACGCTTTTGATTGGTGCGGCGCTTTGGTGGAGATTTTTGCGCAAAAGGGTATGAAGTATTACCTAGCTCTTGGTTGTCAATAGTATTAAAAAAGAACTCGCTCAATCATTCTCTACATTTTTTACCAGGTCACTATGCCCTCTAAACCCAACGAAACCCAGCAAATTCATAGCGTCTCCGTCCGCAGCCTTGTAGAATTTACCCTTCAGGAGGGTGATATTACGCCAGGTAGCTTTCAAAAGCCGGGGCGGGCACAGGCTGGTACGCAGGGTCATAAACGGGTACAGCGTTCCCGACCAGAGAGCTACCAAAGTGAAGTGAAGATCGCCTTTCAAGTCGCTGGGGAAGAGCCGCCAATAGAAATCCGGGGCCGGATTGATGGGCTGTATGCAACCCAAAAGCCAGTAGTCATTGAAGAGATCAAAACAACCACGCTGGCATTGGATTTGGTGAATGAAGCTCATAACTCGCTGCATTGGGCACAGGCCCAATGCTACGCCTATATCTACGCTCAACAGGAAGATTTATCAGAAGTCTGTATTCACCTGACCTATTACCACCTGGATAGTCAAACTGAAAAAACCTTTGAACGGATATTCACCTTGGCTGAGTTGGAAGTTTTTTTCAACACACTGATAACCCCGTATGTGGCTTGGTTTCATAAAGTTCGCACGCGACAAATGCAACGCAATCAGAGCATTGAAGCACTTGATTTTCCTTATGGAGATTACCGTCTTGGTCAACGAGATATGGCAGTGGCCGTCTATCGAGCAATCCGAGATCATGATCGCCTCTATGCTCAGGCCCCTACAGGCGTAGGGAAAACAATCGCGACACTCTTTCCTGCCATCAAAGCACTGAGGCAAGGATTGGCGGAGCGGATCTTTTATCTGACAGCGAAAACGCCAGGGCGCATGGTTGCCGAAGAGACTCTGGGTGATATGCACAAGATTGGCTTGCAATTCAAGAGCGTGACCCTGACCGCCAAAGAGAAGATCTGCTTTCAACCTGTAGTCAATTGCGATCCAGAAGAATGTGTTTTTGCCCGAAATTATTTTGGCAAGGTAAAAGCCGCATTGGACGAAATCGACCAGCACGATGCTTTTACCCGCCCCGTGATCGAGCAGATTGCCAGAGCCTATAAGATCTGTCCTTTTGAGTTTTCGCTGGACCTGGCATTGTGGATGGACTGTATCATCTGCGACTATAACTATGCCTTTGATCCGCGTGTGTACCTGCGTCGCTTTTTTGACTTCAATACAGGTTCTAACATCTTCCTGATAGATGAGGCTCATAATTTGCCAGATCGGGCACGCTCCATGTATTCTGCTGAACTTGACAAGCAGATAGTCTTGGCGCTGCGCCGAGCACTAAAAGAACATTTGCCGGGACTAGCCAAAGACCTGAACAGGATCAACAAACTCTTGCTGGAGAAACGCAAAGCCTGTCAGGCTGAAGAGTTAGATGCGTTGATTGAGCACGAACTCCCAGAAGATCTGCTCAAGGCCGTTTGGAATTTTATTCAAAAGGCAGAAGATTGGCTATCCCTGAATCAGCCTGCAGAGTTTCGGCAGGAATTGCTGGATTTTTATTTCGCATGCAATAATTACCTGCGCACAGCCGAGTATTTCGACACTTTCTATGTTTCGTACTTTGAGCGCCGAGGTAAATCTGATCTCAGGGCCAAGCTCTTTTGCCTGGATCCCGCTCCCATGCTGGCAACCCCGCTGGAGCGCAGCCAATCCACCATCTTTTTCTCAGCGACGCTGTTACCCCTGGATTATTTCAAAACCCTTCTGACGGGGGATGCAGATCATCCCCACCACGCATTTCGCTCCCCTTTTCCTCCCCAAAATGCCCGCTTGCTAATCCATAATCGTATCGCAACGAAATACAAGGAACGAGCCCATTCCTATCTTCCGATCGCATCAGTGATAGAAACCATCTGCAACGCCCAGACAGGTAATTACCTCGTTTTCTTCCCCTCCTATGCTTATATGGATGCCGTACTAGCGTTGGTCAAGGAGCGACTACCGGAAGAGCAATTGTTGATCCAACATCGGGGGATGACGGAAGGGGAGCGGGAAAGCTTTCTGAATCAGTTTTCAACAGACAGCTCAGATACGTTGGTCGGTTTTGCGGTGATGGGCGGGATATTTGGGGAAGGAATTGATCTCGTAGGAGAGCGCTTGATTGGTGCGATCGTGGTAGGCGTTGGGTTGCCACAGATGGGCTTGGAGCGCGATCTCATCAAGGCATATTTCCAAGACAAGACTGGAAACGGCTTTGCCTATGCTTACCAATATCCGGGCTTCAATCGTGTCTTGCAGGCAACGGGCAGAGTCATCCGCACAGAGACAGATCGAGGGATCATTGTCTTGATCGATGAACGTTTTTCTCATGCACGCTACCGCCGCTTATTCCCTCCGCATTGGGAAGAAGTTCAAGTAGTTCAAAGTGAAAGCGAGATAAAGAATCGGTTAGAACAGTTCTGGCCTCAGGCTTTATAGGCGGGATAGACGGTTTAAAGATGCCGGTGTGAGCCAGCCCACAGAGAGGTGTATCCCCTATTCCTGGCGGGCAAATCATTATTTTCTTGGGTAGCTTAGAGGGACTTTCTCTTTCTCAAGCTGGAGAGGGTCTTAGCGAGCAAGATCATTACGAGCAGGATGATGATCCTGATCCAGGAGCGTATATCGTCTGTCGGGGTGGGGTTAGTGGCAACTCTGGTCGTGGGCTTGGGAAGCGACCAAAGTGCCAGGACAACTACAATTATGAATAGATAGATTTTTCCCATTCCCTTTTTCCTTGTTTTAGCTGAAAATACAACTTGCGCAGCATTGGTGTGAGTAAAGGATGATTTAATTAAGTGGTAAAAAGAGCAGGTTTTGGGTTCAATAGGCTCCATTCAGCATCTGAATGGAAAAGAATAAAAATCAGACCTACGCTTAATGAGAGACGACAATGAAAAGAATCTCAACGTTTTGTGGAAAAGATTGTGGTGGAGGGGCTTGTCCCTTGCTCGCCACCGTTACAGATGGCAAAGTCACACGCCTCACGAATAATCCTGCAGGCGGAAAATATCTAAAGGGTTGCGTGCGTGGCTTCGGTCTAACATGGGAAACTTACGATGAAAAGCGTATTCTGCACCCCCAGATCCGCACTGGCGCACGTGGTTCCGGGCAATTCCGCCAGGTTTCCTGGGAAGAAGCCATTCACGTCACCGCAGAAAATCTAAAAAGCATTCGCGCTCAATACGGGGCAACAGCGGTCATGAATGGGGCAAGCGCTGGTTCCCTTGGTGCTTTGCACTCAACACCTGTGCTTCTCTCTCGTTTTTTGAGCCTATTTGGGGGCTATACAAAACTTACCGGCAGTTACAGCAATATGGCTGCCAAATTTATTTTGCCTTATCTCTTCGGAAGCGATTGGAAGCACTCAGGATTTGATGCCTCCACCATGCAAAATGCAGAGATGATCATTCTTTGGGGGGCAAATCTCCTTGAAACTCGCCAGGGACCGGATGTGCCCCAACGCCTGGTGGAAGCAAAAAAGCGTGGGGCCCAGATCGTGGTGATCGACCCACGTCGCACATCCACGGTAAAACATCTGGCGAATTGGTGGCTTCCGGTTCGTCCCGGGACAGACGCTGCCCTGATGCTTGCCATTTTGCACGTCCTTTTTGCAGAAAATCTAGCTAATCGAGATGCCATTCACGCCTACAGCACGGGCTTTGATGAGCTGGAAGCCTATATTCTGGGGCAAGCCTGTACTCCCAAGTGGGCAGAAGAGATCTGCGGCGTACCTGCTGCGGAGATTGTGCGCTTTGCGCGCGCATACGCTGCGGCAAGACCCACCATGCTTTTCCCCGGCTACTCGATCCAGCGCGTCTTTGCCGGAGAAGAAACCTATCGTCTCAGCGTTGCCTTACAGATTGCCACAGGAAATTTCGGGAAACGCGGCGGTTCTACCGGCTCAATAAACAGCCTGTTGCCAGGCGTCAATGTCGGGCAACTCACAATACCGGACTGCGACAATATTGCAGAAGTGCCCGTCACGCTTTGGGCAGATGCCATCCTTCAAGGTCAGGCAGGGAATTACCCGACGGATATTCACGCTCTTTATCTGATGGGCAGCAACCTGCTCAATCAAGGGGGCGATATTTACAAAAATATTGCCGCCTTCAAAAAGTTGGATTTCGTCGTCACGCATGAATTATTCATGACCCCAACAGCCAAATGGAGCGATGTGATCTTTCCCGCAGCCAGCAGCCTTGAACAGGAAGGTATTGGTATTCCTTGGCATGGGCATTATTTGCTCTATAAACCCCAAGTAGTAGAGCCGCTAGGCGAGGCACGCAGTGATTATGATGCACTTAGCGCGATTGCCAGCAGAATGGGGTTTGCAGAGCTATTTACTGAGGGGCACAGCGCTGCCGAATGGTTCGAATATTTTATTGCGAACTCCGACATTCCTGATGCCAAACGTTTCTGCGAAACAGGCATCTATCGTCCTGAAGACCCAGAGCGATCAGGATTGTCAGCGTTTGCCACAAACCCTGTAGATTTTCCACTAGACACACCTTCCGGAAAAGTGGAGATTGCCAGCACACGTTATCAGGATGAAACCGGTTTCCCTGCTATTCCGATGTGGCAAGAACCACCTTATGATGCACGTTTTCCGCTGCGCTTAATTACGCCCAAATCAGCATTCCGCACACACTCTCAGGGTAGCAGTATCGAGAAGCTTCGCAAGAAAAAAGAGCATGTTTTGGAAATACATCCCCAAGATGCTTTGCCGCGCAATATTGCGGATGGAGATATTGTTTACCTGTACAATGATCGAGGCATATCCAAAGTAATTGCCCGCCTAACCGACGATATTGCTCCGGGTGTGCTTTCTTTGATAGAAGGACAATGGGTAGAATTGGATGAGCAAGGCGTCGACCAGGCTGGTTCAGCCAATATGCTTGTCTCCGCAGAGGGGACCTATCCTGGCAGAGCGCCGATCATGCACGCTGTGGGCGTAGATATTTCAAACGAAATACCAGAGATAAGCCAGCATTTTCCTTAGAGATGCTCTCTACTCTTCTGCTCACTCTCTTTTTTTGTGTGTGCTTCGTGCAATGGTGTCTGTTCTTCTAACCTGATAAGCGTATGATCTTTTCTGCCTTCAGAGTCGGCTCTTCCCGCCCTCTGTCGATTTCGAGAACACCTGTGATCAGCATCGGATGATTGGATGTCGCAACCTGTTTTACCTGCTTGTACAGATCGGGGAAGACGATCACATCCAGCGTACCGGACAAGTCTTCCACAGTCAAAAAGAGCATCGTTTCCCCTTTGGCTGTGCGGTTGAGTCTTGAAGTCTGGCGCACCCCAGCTACTGTAATACGCTGCCCGATCATATCAACCGCATCTGCAATCGCAACTGCACCGACTTTCTCAATCCGCTCTGCCACAAGTTCCAGCGGATGCGCTGCCAGACTAACCCCAAGGATTTCCTGTTGGACAGCCATCCTTTCTTCCAGAGACCAGTCATCTTCCACACCACTATTCATCGAAAATAGGCTCATCTGCCCTGCCTGCCAACCGCTTTGTAGGCGTTTCAAAAGCATAGGAATGCTGCCTAATCCATCCAATACGCCAACTTTCACCAGATTTTCTGCTTCTTGTGAGCGTGGGTCTACGCGCGTCAAAAAATCATCCAATGAGTGATAGGGACGCAGGCGGATGATCTTCTCGATCGTGCGCCTCGTCAGATGCTTGATCTGTCCCAGTCCCATGAAAAGCTGCTTCTCGCCTGATACAGATGCAACCGAAAAGTTGTGTAACGAATGGTTGATATGCGGCGCACGCACCTTAAGCCCCAATCGACGAGCTTCACTCAGATAAACGCGCTGGCTGTAATAACCGCCCCAATTCGCCAGCACCGCTGCCATGAACTCGGCGGGAAAATGGGCCTTTGCCCAGGCAGAACGCCAGGCGATTTGGGCATAGGATGCGGCGTGTGCTTTTGGGAAGCCGTACCCTGCAAAGGCGGCCATCATCTCCCAGACCCGTTCTCCTACTTCCTGCGGAATACCGTTGCGTGCTTCGGACTCTGATACAAACTTGCGCTGCAATTCCTGCATGCGTTTGCCAGGATCGAAGTGGCTCATTGCTCGCCTTAGCAGGTCCGCTTCTGCTAAACTAAAACCTGCCAGCTCATGGGCGATTCGTAGAACCTGCTCCTGATAAAGAATGACCCCAAAGGTCTCACCCAATAGAGGCGCGAGTGACGGATGTAGGTGGTGTATCTCCTCCTCCCCCTTGAAACGCCGCACAAAGGCATCTTTCAGTCCACCACTTAGCGGTCCGGGGCGATAGAGTGCCAAAGCTGCCATGATGTCGTCAGTGCTTCGGGCATGGATTTCGCGCAACGTAGCGCGCATTCCGGGACTCTCTATCTGGAAGCAGCCAATCGTCTTGCCTTCCTCGATCAGGTCGGCGGTTTTGGGGTCATCATTGGGTGTGGCGTCTAGCACAGACAAAGACGTTACGAAACGCTCGGGTTGGCTTTCCTGAATGAACCCTGCCACATCACCCAAAACTGTCAGCCCACGAATACCAAGTAGATCAATCTTGACTAGCCCGAAACCCTCAACTGCCTTCAGGTCTAGCTGGGTGATGGTAATGCCTTTGCTGCCAGAGCGCATAATGGGTACTAGATCAGTTATTTTTCCGGGCGCTACCACCAGACCGCCTGGGTGTACTGAGAGATGACGAGGTAGCTTGAGAATTGCTTCAGCATCATCAAATATCTGCTGGTATTTTTCCCCAGGATAGAGTTCACGCAGGGATGCAAAGGAAGATATTGGCTTTCCATCTTCATCTCTTTCCTGCCTGCGTGCCCAGAATGAGTGAGGGAGCTTTTCCACGATCGTGCGTATTTGTTTTTGTTCCAACTCGTAAGCTTTGGCGACCTCGCGCAAAGCAGAGCGTGGGCGGAAACGGTTGATCGTGGCAACCATGGCCACCTGATCTTCTCCATATTTGTCAAAGACATGCTGGATGACGCTGTCTCGTCGGACAGAGCATAGGTCTGTATCTATATCTGGCGGGGTCTGGCGTGCAGGGTTGAGAAAGCGTTCGAAATACAGGTTCAGGCGCAGCGGATCCGGACTGGTGATTCCCAGACAGTGCGCTACCAGAGATGAAGCAGCAGAGCCGCGAGATGAATACGGAACGCCTTTTTCGCGGGCGAAATTGAGCACATCTTCCACGATCAGAAAGATCGGTTCATAGCCCATCTCGGCAATGGTTTCCAGTTCGTGATCCAGCCGCGTTCGAATCTCTGGTGTGATCTTTCCGTATCGTTGTCTTGCGCCAGCTTCAGCTTTTTGGCGTAGATACTGTATTTGATTCAGGCCCTTGGGTATGGAGACTTTGGGCATATTGGCAACACCCAGCGGAAGATCAAAGGTGCAGCGTTCAGCGATTTCTTGGGTTCTTTTTAAGGCTGGTGGGAAACCGGAAAATCGTCTTTTCATCTCAGCCTGAGGAATGAAATGCGCATCAGGTGGAGCAGCTTCTTCGGGTGTTAGTTTGCCTATTGGCTTGTTGAGGCGGATTGCTGCCAATGTGCGTTGTAGGCGGGCCTGATCAGGTTTTAGGTAATAGACAGGGTGGGTCACAACCATTGGAATATCCAGACGGCGCGCAAAACTAGAAAGTGGTAGCCCGATGGTTGGGTCTTCAAGGGTCAAGTAGAGGCGTGTTCCAAAAATATCTTTGAGTAATTGCAGACGGTGTCCTGCATTATCGCCTTGTGCGCTACCAAGGGCGATTAGATTATTGGCATATGAAGCAAGCAGGCTTAGGCTGCAAGGTTTTTCCGGGTCTGCTTGAAGTGCAATCGCACTGCTTAAGCGACACAGATTTGCCCAGCCTTCCAGGCTGGTCGCTAGGAGAGGGAGCTTGCCCGTCTTTAGGCTGATCTCCAATCCTAGAATTGGTTGAATCTCCGCTTCCTTGCAGGCGCGTACAAACTCAACTGCACCTGTAAGCAGGCGGTCGTCAGTTAGCCCAAGGGCTTTCATGTTATCTGCTTTGGCAGTCCGAGCAAGGGCTGTGGGGGATGCCAGCCCTTCTTGTAGGGAATATGTTGAATGTGTCGTGAGGTGGACGTACATTCTCTTATTGTAAGGGTAGTGTGGGGTTTTGTAGAGGCCTTTGTCTTCAATCAAGAGAAGAAAGTCCGATGATGGAGAATCCAAAAAAGAAAACCATAGAAAAACTCATTGACTTCCCGTAGAGATACCAAAGAAGGAGATGCTACATTTGGAATCACGATTTAGTTGCTGTGATTATACATAGAAAAAATGTTCTGTTTTGGTGTATAATAATATCGTGTTGATACGATATTAGTTTTCGGAGTAAAAAATAAAATTTTAGCAACTTTGAATTTCGCATAGGCAAATTGGAGGATAGGATCAATGAAAAAACGAGCAGTGTTATATGCAAGGGTGTCGGGGGATGATCGAAGCAAAGATGGGCGCAATCTTGCCGGACAAATTGAGATGTGCAGGGAGTATGCAATATCAAAAGGATGGGATGTTGTTGCTGAATTTTCAGAAGATGACCGCGGCGCTTCCGGTGCATCTTTTGAATTACCTGAATTGGATCGCGCTCGAGATATGGCGCAGGCTGGCGAGTATGATTATTTTGTTGTACGCGAGATTGATCGTCTCAGCCGTAAATTGGCAAAACAACTGATTGTAGAGGAACAGTTGAAGCGTGCTGATGTGGAGGTTGTTTATGTTTTGGAGGAATATGCCGATTCCCCTGAAGGTCGGCTGAACAAGCATATTCGCGCAACAATCGCCGAATATGAACGCGAAAAAATTGCAGAGCGAATGGTGCGCGGGCGTCGCCAAGTTGTGAAGAACGGTAAGATCATGCTTCATGGAAATAAGCCTCCCTTTGGTTATCGTTTATCTGAAGATAAGACGACTTTGGTTATTCATGAAGAAGAGGCGGCAATTGTTCGTATGATCTACAATTTGTACGTAGAAGGGGATGAGAATGGGGTGAAGCTTGCAACCAGGGCAATTGCAGATCGCTTGACCGAAATGAAAGTGCCAACCTGGGCTGATTTGCGGGGGTATTCTTATAAGAAACGCGGACATGGGGAATGGTCTTGGCGTCATGTGATAGAGATCCTAAGGCGAGAAACCTATGTTGGGCGATGGCATTATGGAAAGCGGAATGCTGGTGCTAATAAATACAATCCTCGAGAATACTGGTTGACTTTTGAAGTTCCAGTCATTATTCCTGAAGAGTTATGGGAGAGAGCTCAGACACAAAGAAAGGCAAATACCACCCGTCCAAAAAGAAATGTTAGGCATGAGTATTTGCTAAGAAGACGAGGAAAGTGTGGGCATTGTGGTAGTGCTATGAATTGCATTGCCAGAAAATCGGGGAAAAAGATATACCTCTACTACATTTGTAACGGTCATATGGGAGGTGTAGTAAATGTTTCATGCGATTTACCAGGTTATAGGGCTGATCATGTGGATGCGCTTGTTTGGGAGTGGATAAAATCTTTGCTTACCCAATCTGATGTTTTGGAGCAGGGACTAGCTGCGTATCATGAAAGCAAGGAGCAATATGCTGCTCCTTTGCGAGATCGCTTGCTTGTTATGGATGATTTGATGGGGGATTCGAGGTCACAGTTGGATCGACTTCTGGATTTGTATCTTTCTGGGAATATTCCAAAGGAATTCTTGTTGGATAAAAAAGATTCTTTGGAAAAGACGCTTGCTTCTCTTGGAGAGGAGCGTCGGAATTTGCGTACTCAAATTAGTGCACAAGCAGGCAGCGAGGCTGATCTAAGTAAGCTTCGTGTATTTGCTGAGGAGATTTCGGCTAAGTTAGAAGGAGGAGATGATTCGTTTGAGAGGAGAAGAGGGATTGTTGAACTTTTAGATGTACGAGCTACGATGATTGTTGAGGATGGTCAGAAGTATGTAGATGTTTCCTGCTTCTTGGCGAGTGAAAAATTGTCATTTGAGACAGGCACTAATCGAAATGGGGGATGAGCCAATTATTATCAGTGCTGTAGCGGGCAAAACCGCCGCCAACGACATCGTAAATGCCGCCACGCGCCATTGCATCGAGAGCGTGGAGGGGGGCATTGAGTTCCCCTCTCCCGCTTGCGGGGGAGTACCCTTCGAGTATTTCAGGGTTAGGGGTGGGGGCAGTTCGTAACAAAAACTCAATCGCCATCGCTTGCGGAAATTTAGGTGCTGCGCCCCATCCGCCATTTTGCCAATCGTAGGTTTCGAGCATTCTTGCGGTTGATTTTTTAACTTCTTCAGAGGTGATTTGCTTTCCGCTGGTCGCCATGCTGGCTTCGGTTTGGAGTTGGGCTGTCAGTTGTGCCCCAGCGAGATCGATATTTTCTCTATCATCTTTCCACGAGGCGGCGATGCCGAGCAAAAGCTGCGGGAAGGAGGGCATTTGGTAGCGCGGCTCGGGCGGGAAGTAAGTGCCACCATAAAAGGGGCGCAAATCGGGCGTGAGAAAAACGGACATGGGCCAGCCGCCCTGACGCGTGAGCGCGACGACAGCTTTCATATAGATGCTGTCTATGTCTGGGCGTTCTTCTCGATCTACTTTGATATTGATGAAATGCTCGTTCATAATCGCGGCTATTTCTTCATTTTCAAAAGATTCATGTGCCATAACATGACACCAGTGACAGGCTGCGTAGCCAATGGAGAGAAAGATGGGTTTGTCTTCGACTTTGGCTTTGGCAATGGCCTCGTCGTTCCATTCATGCCAGTGGACTGGATTATCAGCGTGTTGTAAAAGATAGGGAGATGTGGAATTTTTAAGAAGGTTCATGTTAATACCTACGATTTATGGAGGTGTTTTGTCTGATTATAAGGTAGCTATATAAGCAGAAGATAAAAGATTGTTTAGGTGAGTGCTTTCAGGAGGCGTAGAAGTCCCCCTATCTTATCTTGTACAGGCTTCTCCTGGCGCGGCGCCATCAGGGCAAGGGAATTCACAGACGATGGCACCGCCTGCCTGTCGGACAGTACAACCCTTTATCGGTTCTTTTGTGGCAGTTGATGTTGGGAGAGACAATGGCGTGAAATCAGATACGACCTCACAATCACCCTCTATTCGTACAAAATTGTCGCCCTTTGGCACGGTGCATAATTTGCCTGAATTCAGACCATTAACTTGCCATAAGAATTCACTTTGGGCTACCACCTCTGCGGATTGCCCAGGAATAAAACTATCGATCGGTTCAAAGCCAGGGGCTGGTCGGCAATAGAGATTCACCAAAGCCGTAACAGTACAGGCCTGGCTTTGCGATGTGAGTGTAGAAGTAGGTGTGGTTGTCGAAGTAGAGGTTGGCGCAATCGTGGGTGTTTCTGTACCTGCCAATGATTTGGCCGCGGGAACAACGCCCTGAAATTCATACGCCCCTATATCACACGCCATCCCAGAGGGACGAGGTTCGCCGCGCTGATCTGTTGGAGGGCATTTCACCGTATTTCCCGCCATTCCGGGAAAATCGCCGGAGGCAGCGTCAATTGCGGGGCTATAAGGACCAAGGGCATGGGTTTTTGTATAACCACCATTATCAGCCAAAGGATGAATATCCAAATCTTCCAGAGGAACAGTAAATGGCACGTTACAAGAACCATCGGTATCCATATTATCACCAACTGGATGAACTGCCTGTCCTACGCAGGGTGAGTCAACAAAAAGCGAATTATAAATACTTGCCTGACCACTCGCCGAAACAATAGCAAATGGCTGGTATGCAAAGGTTACAAAATTTGCAAAAAGCTTTCCTTCGTTATCGATCCCTGTATAACCGTTATGGCTGATGGTCGTATTTTCGATTATCAATTCGGCCTGATTCCCATTGAAAATCCCATCCCACCCATAAACAACCCCATTCCCGGTGATGGCACTCAAAGTAATGGTTGCTGTATCCAAATTATAGATACCAGCACCACCTCCTATAGCCCACTCACCACCAATATAACATTCATTATCTATGACCGAAGTTGATTTTATCGCCATAGTTTCGATATTTGCAATTCCACCACCTTCTCCGTGGGCACTGTTCCCAATAATCGTACTGTGATCAATATTGAGATCCCCCATGTTGAAGATTGCTCCACCTGAATTATTCGCCATAATTTGGTCAGGGTCAAAAGCCACCCCCCCTTTTAGGGTTACGTCATTCAAGTTCAACCTTCCCCCTGAGGAAACAAGAAACAGGCGGAATTCTTCAACCGCCTTTTCAAAGCGACTAATGGTAGCACCGTTACCATTGATCAAAATTGGTGAAGTAATGGGAGGTAGCCCATTATTACCATGCGTATTATTATGCATCTGCTCAAGTTCATAAACACAATTTTTAGCTAACTCAATCGTATCCATTGTAGATGCAGAGCCATTTGCTATGTCAATCGCTTCAATCAGTCCAGTTACATCTCCGCAGTCTACATGAAGGGTAAGTGGATAGTTACAAGATACCAACCCAAGAAACAAACCCAATAACATCAGGAATTTTATAGTTCTCATAGTGAAAGATTCTCCTTGAATGGCCAAAGCTTTACGTTTTTTCTCATGCGCTACGAATGGAAGAATTCCCCCAGATGATATTCTCAAACAGTATAGCATATCTATATATGGTCTTTGCAATTTTTCCTACCTAGAAGATACTCCCTGAGTTTTTACTCAAAATAGATATGCATTTGGCTTTGCTAAAGTACAATTACTATGAAAGCATTAAATATCACATAAGGCGTTTCTATTCATGGCACTGATCAGTCTTCAAAATATCACCTTGGGTTTTGGTGGTCCACCACTTCTCGACAATATCAACCTGCAAATCGAATCCGGTCAATCTGTCGGTTTGCTGGGATTGAACGGTATGGGGAAAACCACTTTGCTCAAACTCATCCACGGCGACCTGCTTCCCGAAAATGGAGAGATCGCTCGTCAGGCAGATTTGCGCGTCGCCTATCTGCCGCAGGGCATTCCGCCTGACCTGAAAGGGAGCATCCGCGAAATAGTCGCCTCGGGACTGGAAAATAAATCAAATCCCCAAAGCGAAAACGAGTCTTATTGGCAAAGCCAACTTCAAGTGGATAAAGTCATCTCGCGGATGAAACTCAAACCGGATGCCCAATTCAATCTGCTTTCTGCCGGATTGAAACGCCGCGTCTTACTTGCCCGTGGCTTGGTGCGTGACCCCAATCTTCTTCTCCTGGATGAGCCTACTAATCACCTCGACATTGATTCAATCGATTGGATGGAAACTTTTCTCAAACGTCGAGGAGGGACTCTGCTCTTTGTTACCCATGATCGAGCTTTTTTGCAAAATATGAGTAACCGCATCCTTGAACTTGATCGCGGTCAAATCTTTGACTGGGAGTGTGACTACCCCACCTTCATCAAGCGCAAAGAAGCTTTGCTCGCTTCCCAAGAGAAAGAGAATCACCTTTTTGACAAAAAGCTAGCCCAAGAAGAAGTCTGGGTTCGGCGTGGTATCCAAGCTCGTCAGACGCGCAACGAAGGACGTGTTCGTGCGCTGATCCGTCTCCGTAAACAGCGCTCCCAACGCCGTGAGCAACCGGGAAAAGCGCGTATTCAAGTCGATGCCGAAAAACGCTCCGGCAGAATGGTTCTCGAAACCAAAAAGCTGACTTACGCCTTTGAAAATCAACCGATTGTGAGCAACTTGAACCTAATACTCCAGCGCGGCGACCGCCTCGGGATTATCGGTCCAAACGGCTCGGGCAAAACCACGCTCTTGCGCCTGCTACTTGGCGAACTGACGCCACAAAGCGGAAGCTTACGACACGGCACAAATCTGGAAATCGCCTATTTTGACCAAATACGCTCCCAACTCGATGAAAGCAAATCCATTTTGGATAATGTCAGTCAAGGTCTCGATGTGCTCACGATCAACGGGCGCGAGCGGAATGTGGTCGGCTATTTGCAAGGATTCTTATTCGACCGAGAACGAATCCATGCCCCGATCAGTGCCCTCTCTGGTGGTGAACGAAATCGCTTGCTACTGGCTCGTCTATTCGCTCGTCCAGCTAATCTGTTAGTACTTGATGAGCCTACCAACGACCTCGATATTGAAACGCTCGAAATTCTCGAAAATATGCTACTGGAATATCCCGGAACGCTGATTTTGGTTAGCCACGACCGAAGCTTTCTCAATAATCTGGTTACGAGCACTTTGGTTTTGATTAAGGACGGGCAGGGTCGAGAATTTGTTGGCGGCTACGACGATTGGCAAAATCAAAAAGATGCCAATAAAAGTATCCAAAAATCGGAAAAGAAGGCTCAAAAAGCATCATCTTCTGCGCCCGAAAAAAAGAGAAAACCCAAGAGGTTAACCTACAAAGAAGAGCGCGAGCTAGAGACTCTCCCTGCTAAAATCGAAATGTTTGAAACTGAGCAAGCCCAACTTAATGATTCTCTGGCTAACCCTGCTTTTTATCGAGAGAATAATGTCGAAGTCTCTCAAGCAGTTAAAAGACTGCGCGAGATCGAAGAAGAACTTCAACAAGCCTACCTTCGCTGGGAAGAATTGGATATTTAAGTCTAAAATCGTATTCCCCTCATTCTTGTTTTTCAAAATGGGGGGGGCTCGAAGGGCAGGGGATAAGATAGTGATATTCAAGTGATACGTTACATCAGCTAATGAAACACCCAAACTACCGAAGTCTCAAAGACTTCGGTAGTTTTTTCTTTGCAACTTTTCCTTACTTTGCTTGTAAGGGTATATAGAGAACATAAAAAAAAGTGCTTGTCTCGCAAGGGCGACCCGTTGTGATACTTAGCCAAAGAACTTCTTTTCATCTCTTATTTTGGTTATGTTGTGATTTTTATTTTTAGCAAAACGGGCCGCCCCTACAGAAACCGTCAATAGAAAAAAACAGGAGAAACTATGGCAGACGTACAAATGATTTTCGGCATTTTATTACTTTTAGGCATCGCCTTCCCCGGGATGTTGACCGCGTGGTGGTTGCTTTTCCCCGCAACGGTGGAACGCGCCCAAACGCGCCTCGACGAATCCCCGTGGAAATCTTTCTGGGTTGGCTTGGTTGTGCTGATTATTCTCGCAATCCCCACAATGGTATTGCTCTCGGCTGGGGGCGGTGTGGGACAATTTCTTGGCTGGGCCTTGGTCGCCGCGATATTGACCGTTAATGGGATCGGCGCAGCCGGCATTGCCGCGAAAATGGGCCTGCTTCTGGCAAAACGCTCAGATGGACTCTCTCCCGCATCTGCTTTTGTGCGTGGTGCAGTTGCGCTAGAGTTGGCAGCTGTTTTCCCGCTTGTGGGCTGGTTTATTGTTATTCCGCTGGCAATTATCGCTTCGCTTGGCGCAACCGCTTTTGCGTTATTTAGCAAGAAAAAGACAGTTGAAGCAGAACCTGCCATCCTGTAAAAATCGCAATTAAGCGACCTTAAATTAGGCGAGAGCGGCGATTGAGTAGAGTGACAGTCCTACCGTCACCCGTATCGAAATCATAGCGGTATTCAACATTCAACACGGTAATTTGTTTCGCTATGGTTTCGATACATTGTGGCACGGAAATGTTGTGCCTTCGTTACTCAACCGCCGCTACAATTCCCGATTCCCAACTCCCAAATTCCTATGAACCTATCCCGACGTGATTTCCTGAAATTAGCCAGCATCGTCGCTGGCGGCACAGCCCTCTCCTCCTGCGCACCTGTCTATGAAAACCTTGCAAGACTTGGCAACGATTCCCCTCTCCCGCAGGGGGAAGGGCTAGGGATGAGGGCAGAGTCTTTTGCCCTCGTCAACCGTTTCAGCTTTGGCGCGAGGCACGAAGATTTAACGAGAGTTGCCGAGGTTGGCATCCGCGCTTGGGTACGGGAGCAAATTGAATACACGTCCGTCCCCGATGATGGCTGCGACCTCCGTTTACGCCAGTTTAAGACCCTCGATCTATCCGCGAACGACCTTTTTGATCTCAGCGATAAAATTTTCGACAACCAAGATAAATTCACCGTCCCCGATGAATTGCGGCAGGCAACCCTCATCCGTCAAACTTACTCGCGTCGCCAACTTTACGAGCGCATGGTCGAATTTTGGAGCGATCATTTTAACATCAGCACCGAAAAGGGCGATTGTTTTTATCTCAAAACTGTCGACGACCGCGAAGTTATTCGCCCCCACGCGCTCGGCTTTTTCAGTGACTTGCTTTGGGCATCCGCGCACTCGCCCGCCATGCTTTTTTATCTCGACAATCAATCCAATCTCAAGGATGCGCCCAACGAAAATTACGCCCGCGAAGTGATGGAATTGCATACGCTCGGCGTGGATGGCGGCTACACTCAGCAGGACGTAATGGAGTTGGCGCGCTGCTTGACAGGTTGGGGCATGAAAGAGCATTTTTGGCGCGGCGATTTTAAGTTTTTTGCAGATTTACATGATGCCGCCCCGAAAAAAGTCTTGGGGGTGAATATCCCCGCAGGCGGATTGGATGAAGCCGAGCGCGTCATCCTTAATTTAGGCTTGCACCCGTCTACAGCGCATTTTCTCGGCTTCAAAATTTCTCGCCGTTTCATTGCCGATGAGCCGCCAGCCGCATTAGTCAGCCGCGTGGCTGAGACGTTTAGCGCCACCAATGGCGATCTCCGTGCTGTGATGGAAACCCTACTCACAGAAGGCATTCCCCACATCCAGCCAAAATTCAAACGTCCCGCAGATTTTATTATTTCGGCACTGCGCCTGCTCGATGCCTGTACCGATGGCGGAAAGCCTCTCCAAAAATATCTTGCCCGTATGGGGCAACCCTATTTCACTTGGCCTACACCAGATGGCTACCCCGACACATCCGCCCCGTGGATGAGCAATCTCATGCCCCGTTGGCAATTTGCCGCCGCCCTTGCCCAAAACGAGATCAAGGGCACAAAAATAGATGTTGAAAATTTGCTTGAGTTGAGCGGCGTTAGCGATATTGAAGGATTTATCCCCTGGGCGAGTAGCTTGCTTTTGGGCGCCCCCTTATCTGATGAAGATTCTGCAAAAATGGCCTCCGCGCTCCGCTCTGCTGGCGCAGGCGATGAGATTTCTACCGCTCGCGTGATCATCGCCGGAATATTGGCTTCGCCCGCTTTTCAGTGGAAATAAATACTGTCACTGCAAGCCGCTTTTGCGAAGCAGTCTCCACAACTGTTTAGGAGATTGCTTCGGCGGTAAAGCTGCCTGGCAATGACATAAAACAGAAATAACCAAGTTCTCCCCTCACCCTAGCCCTCTCCCCTTTGGGGAGAGGGGACAAGTCCCTTCTCTCTTGAGGGAGAAGGTTAGGATGAGGGTGAAAAGCGAGAAATAAACTATAAAACTATGAAAACTCAACATATTTCCCTCACCTCCCGAAAACCTTTGCTCTCCTTTGCCCCCGCGCAAAGCGCACCTCGTGGCGATGTGCTCGTCGTCGTCTTTTTGCGCGGCGCAGCGGATGTTTTAAATATGGTCGTTCCGCACGGCGAAGATGAGTATTACAATCTGCGTCCATCGCTGGGTATTCCGCGCCCTGACGATAATAAAGCCAAAGTCGAAGAACGTACTGTTGATCTAAATGGCTTCTTCGGTTTGCACCCCATTCTTTCACCGTTATTTCCAATTTGGCAGGAGGGGCATCTTGGTATTGTCCACGCTTGCGGTGCACATGATGATTCTCACTCCCATTTCAAGGCGCAGGAATTGATGGAGCGCGGCGTGGCAAATGAGCATGGTCCCGCCTCAGGCTGGATCGGACGGCATTTGGCGACATTAAATAGGGGCAATCCTTCGCCAATGCGTGCTATCGCGCTGGGAGAATTGCCACAGCGTAGCTTATACGGCTCAACGCCCGTATCTTCTTTGCGCTCGATTGAAGATTTCAAATTACGCGGCAACGAGACCGCCGTTCTGCAAATGCAAGCCGCACTCGGTTCGCTTTACAGTGGAGATGATCCGCTCAGCGGATTAGGTCGAGAAACTTTGGGCATTTTAGACACCTTAGAGAAAATCCAGCCCACGATTCCCAATTCCCAAAACCCTAATTACCCCGATTCCAATTTTGGGCGCGGATTGCGAGAAATCTCTTCTATTATCAAAGCTGAAGTCGGTCTCGAAGTCGCCGCGATTGATCTTGACGGCTGGGATACGCATTTCGCGCAGGGTGTGCAAACGGGCTTGATGCCGCGCCTGATGACCGATCTGGCTGAAGGGTTAGCAGCTTTTCATGCCGAGATGCTCGATCACGCCGACCGACTGACTGTCGTGGTGATGACCGAGTTTGGCAGACGCGCCTATGAGAACGCGAGCCTTGGCACCGACCACGGTCATGGCGGGATGATGATGTTGGTCAGTGGCAAGTTAAAATCCGAGGGTGTATTCGGGCAGTGGCCTGGGCTGAAATCTGATCAGCTTTTTGGTCCTGGAGATTTGGCTGTCACAACTGATTATCGCGACATCCTAGCGGAGATTTGCGCGAAACGGTTGAATAATCCATCTTTGGAACAAATTTTCCCGAACTATGTAGTGAAGATGCCAGATCTCTTTATGTAAGCGATCTGCTGGAAAACTGAGTAGGGGGGTAAAAAAAATCAGGTATAATTTTCCCATCTTAAACCCAATATAGCTTGCGTTACTCTCCCCTTTTGTTCGATGCAGGAGGGGAGTTTCTAATGCTCGAAAGGATAAACGATGGGACACGTTTCGCATAAACTCAACAACGCTTTCGAGGGAGCATTGGCAGGTGGTGGAGATCCCGCAACCTCGCCACTGTATGTTTTTGGACCTTTTTTGAGATTGATCGTTGTTGGGGGGGTAGCATCGGTTACTTTTGGTGCCTCTGTTTGGTTGGTTATTCTCACTGTCGCTGTTGTTTCTGCCATGTACAGACTCGTTATGCAATGGGTGACAGATGGAAGTGGCGGCAGTGGTCTAAGTGAAGAGGAGTTTGGTCCTTGGGCTGCAAAAATCAATGCAGCGATCACTTTTGTAGAATACACACTTACTTTTTTGGTCAGCATGGCTGCAATGGTCACTTTTATCGCTGACCGTGTTCCTGTGCTCAATGAAATTTTGATCTTTAATATCCAATATCGCACATTGGTTGCTATCGCGCTTAGTGTGCTAACTGGCTGGCTTGTGAATCGTGGCCCTAAAATGGCGGCACGCACTTTTGGGCCAGCCACAGCTGGTGTTTTGGCTTTGCTCTGGGCAATGATCATTGCCACGATTATCAAGTATGGCTTGCACCTTCCTGATTTCAATCTGCAAGCATTTTCCCCTGAATATATACACTATACGCTTGGCGGCTATGTACGTATCTTGGCGGTGATGACAGGCATTGAAGTCTTTGCTAATATGGTCGCTGCCTATGATGGTACCGAGGCTGAAAAAGGTAAAAAAGCCTTCAATTCATTGCTGATCATTATGGGGACAACGGGTGCAACTATGCTTGTTGTTGGGCCTGTTATCAAAGACTTATCTAATCCTTTATTAGAAGAAGTCTCGGTTTTTACCCAAACAATGGATCAACTTCTCCCCGCGCCTTTGCCTTATCTGGGTACGCTGGTTGGGATAGCAGTGCTTATGTCGGCTTCGGCAGCAGCAGCACAGGGTTTGCAAAACCTTTCGCTCGGTCTTTCAGAGCGACGATATATTCCGCCTATTCTTGGAAAACGCAATGAGTATCAAGTTGCCGATAAACCCGTCTGGATTCAGGTTGTATTAGTGGCTCTGGTCTTTTTACTTTTTGGCACGAACGAAGAAACCTATCTCGCCATTTACGCAGCTGGTGTTTTCGTCCTTCTCAGTATGACAGGCTGGGCAGTTGCAAAGCGTTTGTTACGTCAAGTTCGGGAAAACTTTAACATTAACACAGCGCTTCTTATTGTCGGCACAATTATTGCTGCCGTCATGACCACTGGAGCAACGGGGATTATTTTTGTGGAACGTTTCTTTGAAGGCGCGTGGACCTATCTGATTTTTATCCCGATGTTATATGTTATGTTCGGATACACACGTAAGCAGCTAGGCGAACCCTCTGCTGCACTGGATTACCTCGGGCGGCTCGATGCTTCAAATTTGGCTGGCTTCGGTTTTGGACAGTTAAAGCCGGCCTCTGGCGTAGCTGCCGCTAAACCTGGCTCCCCCGATGAACTTCGCTGGGAACCCGCTCCCATTGCAGAGAGCAAATGGCGACATCAATCATTTAATCTTGACAAGGTAGCTGTTCTGCTCGACGGTTCAGATTATGCAGCTCAAGCCCTTCCATGGGTAAAGTTATATTGTCAGAGAACGGGGGCGCAGCTAACATTACTCTCTTCCATTAAGACGAAACTCGCTGAAGGTAGCGACGAATTTGAGAAAAAATTTGCTGAACGTCAAAGCTATCTTGATAAAGTGCAAAAAGAACTTCAAGATGATGGTGTCAATGTGGACGTCGCTATTCGTTCAGGTTTTATCGCTGATGCCACACAGATGCTTGTTCACGAAAAACATATTGACATTGTTGTCACCAGCACTCGCGGAAAATCCGGCGAGCTAAATTGGACAAGCAGCGGTGTCTCACAGAAATTGATTCAGAAAATCAACCAGCCTATCTTTTTGGTACAAGCCAGCGCAGACGGCTCTATTGCTCCAGCAAAATTGGAGCGAATTTTGGTTCCGCTTGATGGCTCGATCTTCTCCGAGCGTGTTCTTCCCTACGCTCGTTCTTTGGCGCAAGTCTTTGGCTCAGAATTAATTTTACTTTCTGTTCCAGCTGTGCCTGAACCGGAAGATTATAGCGCCCCCTCCACGCTCATCGAAGATATTCGCAAGAAAGCTGAAGCGGAAATGGAAAACTTCCTTGATGCGGTAGCACGCTCCCTGCGTGAGAGCGACATCAAAGTCCGCACAATGGTTACGGGAACATTGCCCGCTCGTACCATTGTCAATGTTGGCAAAGAAGAAGATGTCGATATGATCATGAGTACATCACGTGGTCGTGGCGGCTTGGAACTATTTATGGTGGGCAGCAAAGCGCAACGTATTGTTGAACAGTCTGAGAAGAACGTCTTTATGATCCCCATTCGAGATAGACCTAGATAAGAAACAAGAAATTTGATAACTTAAAGAAAAAGCCACCGAGAGGTGGCTTTTTCTTTGGGTCCATCACATCATTATGATTTTATACTGAGAATTGGATTGTGTCGCCTTGTGGGGTTGTGTATTCAATGATCGTGCTGTAATTTCCCAGATCTATTTTCAATGTACATTTTTTCTCATTTTTTTTCCATTGCAGATAGATGGCAGCGGCATCGGATTCGAGAACAGCAAATTCCCCGTCAAAGGCAGTATACTCGTTCCTGAACTCAATCAGCCTAAGAAGCCGCTGCACGACCTCGCGCTCGACATCCCGCTTGATCTCGTTTAATGAATAGTTATGTCTGTTGATATCTCTGCCTTCGCCCCCATGATCGAGAATCGCCAGATCGTTCTCCCCAGCCAGCAAGCCGACATAATAAACCTGCGGCACGCCCGGTGCAAAGAATTGGATGGCACGCGCGGCGATATAAGCATCATCATCTTTGTCGAGCATAGAGTAGTAGGTGCCACGGATCTGATGAACGTCGAAACCATCCGGGTCATGGTATTCGGGGGCATAGATCAAGCTGAGATTTGAACCACGTTCGAGACAGGTATCCACTAATTTTCTCGCGCGCGCACCGTCGTACAAATCATCCAGATCGGGCTTGATCGGTACACCGTCGTGACAATCCAGCATGGTGAATTGTTTGTGCGGTCGCTCTTTGAGATAGTTGAGCAGGTCGGTGCTATCCCGATATAGGAGGGTTTCGAGAATGCGATAGGGGAGGATAAAGTCGTAAATCCAGTGCCCCTTTTTGGCGAGTTTATTCTGGATGCTGTAATGGGCGTGGACTTCGGGGAGAAGCTCGATGCCGAGGGAGTGGGCGAGTTCTGTGACCCAATCGAGAAATTCGTAGATTTCCGGCTCGACGAAGAAGAAGCTACTGCCGGGCTTTTTGGTGATATAGCCGACCGCATCCAACCGCACGATCTTGACACCATTTTTGGCAAAATTCTCGAAGAAATCGGTCAGAAGTTGGCGAGTGGCTGGCGAGTTGACATCAAGGTCAATTTGCTCGGAGGGGGTCACTTTGCCAAAGGTCGTCCAAACCCGTTCTGTTTCGCCACTTATTCCGATGCTGAAATCGGAATATGGCTCAGTGCGGCGCAGGAAAATCTTTTTGAAGTCATCGGCGGGAATCTCGCCATCTGCCCAGATTTTATCTACCGTTAAAAACAGGTCGGCGTATTGCGATTTACGCCCATGCTTCAGAAAATCTTTGAAGAATTCTGACTTGGCTGAGATATGATTGACCATCAGGTCGAGCAAAATATCGTGCTTTTCGCCGAACTTTTGGACATCTTCCCAGCCGCCAAAAGATGGCTCGATCTCAAGATAAGTGAGCGGGGCAAAGCCACGATCTCCCGATGATGGAAAGGGAGGCAAAATGTGGATTCCACCCTGAAAAGTGTCAGGGAAATGGGTTGATATAACCTCGTGCAGCGTTTTCAGGTCGCCGCCGAGGGAGTCAGGGTAGGTGATGAGTTGTACTTTGTTTTTGACTGGCATGGGTCGTTCCTCGAACGGGTTTTATTATTAGAAGGGCAAAAGCCCCGACATAGTGATCTCTGAATGCGTGATGCGTATTTCGTATTGCGTAATGGGGCACGAAATATGCACTACGAAATACGAAATACTTTGTATTCCTTCGTAATCACAAAATCAGCCAAATAGCGATGCCCGGCGATAATCTTATGCTCTGTTTTCAACACATTCTCGATAAAAGGGTCGCCAACTTCGCTGCCCCTATTTCGTTTTTTGCGATGCTCCAGTGTATCCAGCCGATTGCGGGCGATGAAGACTTTCGTGTCTACATTTTTCAGCAACGATGTATACGTTCCCTCAGCAACGATAACCTTTACACCATCCAGACTCACATTCTCTTCTTCGATAGCGTTGGCGTTATAGTCAATTAGCGGTTTCACAATTTCACTTTTTCCGGCAATCACATCTTTCAGATTGCCTTCGAGCAAATCAAAACGGACTTCCACATGTGGTCCCAGCCACTCGGGGTCTTCACGGCGTTTGGCATCGTTCGACTTGGGGGGCAGCACAAAATAATCATCCTGACCGAGCAGTACGGCTTTGATGCCTGCCTTCTCCAACTCGTCGGCAATCGCTTTGCCCGTTTCCGATTTTCCGCTGCCTGATTCACCCGCAACGGTGATGATATATCTCGTCGCCTTTGCCCGAATCTTTTCTAAAATTTCAGGCACGATCTCCTGCGCCACTTTGATGTGATGTTCTTCTAAAATTATGATGTCGCCCTTCATAAAACAATCTCTCCTCGTTGCCCTGTCACTGCGAGCGTCTTTTTGCGAAGCAGTGCTCCCTCTCTGTCAAGGAGATTGCTTCGGCGGTAAAACTGCCTCGCAAAGACATGTCTTCGTTATAATGCGCGCTCAGCCAAAAGAAACGCACCCAAAATGCCTGCTTTTCCTTCCAGAGCCACAGGGACAATATATTCATCCATCTTTGGCAATTTCATATAGCCATTTAATTCTTCTAATATTTTTTGACGGATAAGCGGGAAAAGATGCGCTTGCTGCATAACCCCTCCGCCCAAAATAATTCTCTCTGGGGATAAGGTGCAGATGAAGCTCCGCAACGCCCGTGCGATATAACTTGCTTCCACCTCCCAAGCAGGATGCCCAACTGGAATATCTTCCGCTTTTTCTCCCCAACGTTTTTCAATTGCCGGACCCGAAGCCAATCCCTCGAAACAATCATCGTGGAAGGGGCAAACGCTCACAGCAGAATCGTCTTTTGGCAAGGGGATATGCCCCATTTCGGGATGCAGCAGCCCGTGCACCAACTCACCGTTCACCATCACTCCGCCGCCGATGCCTGTACCAATGGTCAGGTAGATGAAGTTGCTCAAGCCCTTTGCCGCGCCCCAGTGCCATTCGCCGAGGGCTGCGCCGTTGACATCTGTGTCAAAGCCGATTGGTACGTTAAAGGCATCGCGGAAGGGTGAAACGAGATCGGCATCAGACCAACCTTTTTTTGGGGTACGCAAGATGTGTCCGTATTTAACGGAATCAAGCCGAGGGTCTAGCGGTCCGAAACTGGCAATGCCGAGGGCAGAGAAATTGCTAAGGATTGCACGCTGCTCCTCGAAGAAATCCACGCAGCGGGATAGGGTATCCGCTGGCGTTGTAGTCGGGATACGAGTTTTTGCCAAAATTTCGCCATCCAGATTTCCTACCCCACAGACAAATTTTGTGCCGCCCGCTTCGATACCGCCGAAAAGTTTAGTCATTTTTTACCACGTCAAAATCGGGTGTGACGATCAAATTGGCTTTGGGACGCAGGGATTGCACAACCTGATGCTCCTGCTCAAGGACTTGGAGCCGCCACTCGTCCATATTTTCTTTCCCGCGTGAGAGTTGGGCTTTCTTTGTTTCGTGATAGGTCAAATCAATGAAGGCGCGACAATCGGCTTCGGCTTGGAGGGCGTAAAGCCCCTCGATGACCATATAGCGCAGCCCCTTGAAGCTGGTTTTGAGCAGATCTTCCTGATCGGTGAGCAGGTCAATGCAGGGCATTATGACATCGTTGGCATCAGCGCGGAATTCGGCGAGATTGCGATTGATGGTCTCCCAATCGTATTCGGTATAGCCGATGCTCTCTGCGCCGTGTTCCTTGCGCCAGGGATTACGCTCTTGCGGGGAGGTTTTGTAGTAATTGTCGATATGCATAATTTTTGCGGGCGTGCCTTGCGTTTTGAACAGATGCGCCACTTCGTGACCGAGTTCCGATTTCCCTGAACCCGATTCCCCGCCAACGGCGATGACGATCTTGTTGTTACCCATTTTTTTTGCGTGTTCTACGATGGCTTTGGCAGCCTTTTTGTGTTTTTCTGTGATGAGTAGTACATCTCCGAGCATATGATTTCCTTTTAGGTTTGTTGTGGTGCTACGTGTATGCTTTGTTTAGCAGTGCCTTCGATCTAGTAACCTGGCGAGTCTTCGATACCGAGTAATTCTATCGAAAGGTTTATATCGTTTTCTTCTTCTTGATGTGTATTTACATGCGGCATATGAAACCATGGGACAACTCCCCTGCCATAGCCAAGATCAATATCGGAATTCTTAGATAAGATTAACCGATTGCCTTCCGATATCGCCATGATTGGGCCATCCGGCCACATCGGATCAACTGGTATCCATCCATAGTTAGGTAGATAAAATTCTGCCCAAATGTGCGTACCGAAATTGTTTATTTGCCAATTGTATTCACCCGGGCGCAAGCTATGAATACCCGCGATAGTTCTTGCCGGTATTCCCGCGGCTCTGCTCAAAGCAACAAAAATATGAGCCGAAGCACCACACCCAGATGTTTGCTTGGAGCGATTTACCATAAGTGCATCTTGATATGCTCCACCTACAGTTAAATTTTCGTTAAGATAGGCTATTATTAACTCAATAATTCTGTATGGATTTTTTTCTTCTCCAATAATGTTTCGGGATGTTTCCTGTATCTCTGGATGATTGGCTTGGATCAAGGTGGATGATCCTAAATAATCTATCATAACAGGGTCATTAGGGCTATTGTATGTCCTCAAAGCTTTCGGACAGTTTCTAATGGAGACTTTTAGCCTCGTTGGTTGGATTATACACCTATCCTTTGTAGGTGCTGCTGGCGACGTAAAGCCAGAGTTTGTTCTTTGATCTTG
>Ga0233437_1002265_pt1 | contig 29998 bp, 32 predicted proteins | sample SI_122_August201_FD_182714 | JGI IMG/M metagenome (GOLD analysis project Ga0233437, IMG submission 182714) | Seawater microbial communities from Saanich Inlet, British Columbia, Canada - SI_122_August2016_200_MG | ecosystem: Environmental > Aquatic > Marine > Inlet | place: Canada: British... | reverse complement strand
ACTCTGTATTATTACAACCATAAGCGAATCCACACATCGTTAAAAATGTCGCCGATTCGCTACAAGCAATTATTAACAACTACGAGTGATAGACTGCGTGTCTAAAAAAGGGGTACCCCTCAGTAGAGCGCCTGAGCCACTCGGCTACCACATCAACTCAAATCATTTTACTACACAAAATAGCAATATGCCTTACAGTATGCTTACATAAAATATTGGAGAAAGATGAAACCCTGAAATTTTATTACTTGCTATCTAATCTTTAAAGTATTGCCAATAATTCATATCTTTATAGCTGTTCTTTGAAAAAATCCGCAATCATTCGTGTAACTCTGTTTTCGTATTGTTCACCATGAAAGCCATGTTCGCTCCCATCAATTGTCTCAAAACGCTTAAGTGGATTGTCTAGTTGTTGATATACCTCATAGGCATCATCGTATGCGACTTTACTATCTTTCGTTCCATGCACGATCAGGAGTGGTTTGTTATATGCAGATAGTTTCCGATGTGGGAAATACTCCTTCATTTCTTCAAACAGTTTCGCACCTGCTCCAAATTGACGACTACCTATCTTGATCATTCCATCTTTACTTAGTCTCTCGTCCAAATCTGAAAAATGTTCTCTTGCCCATGTAGTAGTGGGGTTTAAGAAGCATTTTTTGTAATCCAAAGCCGGATTAGCTAAAACCAATGCATCGATATCAGTGGCATGTTCACCAGCATATAATGCTGATATCCCACCTCCAAAACTTGCCCCAGCAAGACCAATCTTTTTATATCCCTCATCCTGAACGAACTTCATTATGGTGTCTAGATCAATCAGTTCTCCTGAGATAGTAAAATCAATTTCTGATTTACCAGTGCTCTTACCATGTGCACGAAAATCAAATCTTATGGTAGATATATGCAAATCTTTGAGTTTCCGAGCAGCCTTTACAAAAATTCCTTCATCATCCATATTTACAGTCATTCCATGAGCGAATATAACTACTTGTGTTGATTCTTCAACTTTTTCATAATCAACAGATAAAACAAACCCGTCTGATGTGTTTAGTGTAAGACTAGTCATGATAAGTTTCCTCATGTAATTTAATTAACCAGTCACCCATTCTCTCTATGAATAAGTCATTCATTCCTGGAAGCTTGCACGCATGATCAGATCCCTCTAGCAACTCGTAATCATATTCTGTTGAAATAAACTCGCGATAATCATCCATTACTTGTTTCGGAACTTGCTCATCATTCTCACATTCAATAATTAATAATCTGCCTACATGCAAATTAATCGCTTTGAGAGCCATATTATCTTGTGTGGTGTGATGTTCTAATCTGTACCCTCCAACTTGATCTTTTACTTGTGAAAGTTTGGGTTCTTGCCATCCTTCATCCGGATATTGAGCTGGAGCCTTTAGGATAAGATTGTGAACAGTACGCTTTTCAGAGAGAATGCTGGCCATATAACCACCATAACTTGAGCCAAATACAGATATGTTTTCTGTATCAACCATCGGAAGTTTAATCATAAAATCATACGCCGCTAAACAATCATTGAAATGATCTTCGCGAGAATAATTGGATAGATCTCCACCAGTTTCTCCATGCCCTCGCATATCAAAAAATACACACACATACCCCTGTTCTAGTGCCGGAGCAAGTCTCTCGGGATAACGAGCCATCTGACTTGTCCATCCATGAATTACCAAGATTGCTGGTTGTTTTCCACTCTTTTCTTTTTTGCCTAATACCATTCCTTTTAACACTTCACCTTTGGTGGTTTTGATCGTGACTCTATTTAATGTTCCGTTAGTCATTTCCATCTCCTATCAAGATAGTTAATAGTTCAGGGAATTTTTCAGTTTTCATTTGCCCGTATGTAAAGTGACCCATGTCACTAAAGTTGTGCAGTTTTATAGCGGGCAATGCTTTGGTAATTATCTTAACTGATTGGTGGATATCTAAATCGTCATCCTCAGAAGCCAAAAGATGTAGTTCGCCAACTCTTTCAATAAGCTGTGGGTCAATCACAAAGTCAAAAAAATCAGTAGTCTTTGTTCTATCAGGGTCTAGCCAAGGAGCAATCAACACAACCTTAGCAACCCTAGCTTTGTTTTCAGCAAGCCATCTAATTAGAAACCCGCCTCCACAACTGTGCCCGACTAAAATGGATTCTCTATCTATGGGATATCTCTCAAACTCTTGCTTCCATATATCATATTGAGGATCATATGCACTTGGTATTTCTGGAGTTTGTGTAGGTATATTTTGAATTAGTAATTGCTTTTGTAGCCATGGAAACCAATGGCTATTTGAAAGTGATGGATATTGATCATCAAAATACTCTGCTTTGTCACATGTGCCATGTATCAAAATTGCTGTTTTCATAATATTATTATATACAAATTTTCAAAATATTTCTCGTGACGGATGGTATCGGGTCATCCGTCACGTGCTGTCCCCCTGCTGACATGGCGGAGGGAGGGGTGTGGGGAAGGAATCCGCCATGTCAGGTTGCAGATTTCCCGCCGACGAGGTCGTAAAACGACCAGCACACGCCTGAAAAGTCTCTCCTGCTCGCCACAATACAGTAAACAGGATCTCGCGGTGGGGCCCAAATACAGATACTGCGAGTAGGAGAGACAACCCCGCTCCTGGCGGGGTCAATACAGGCGTGTGATCCCACGCAAGATGCGTGGGTCGTCGGCGGGTTCCATTTTGTGAGTTTGTGAGGTCTATGATTTCTCTATAAAATGGGTTCTAACTTTCTTATATAATGACTCTCGATTATCTTCTGAGGATTTGTTTCACAAATATCGTTCAATGGTAAGCATGCTCCGCTGTTGCGGAGACCAGGCATGCTTGTTTGCTAGAGAATTCACCTCCGTGAATACTGTTTTGTACATAGCTATCGCTATTTGCAATAGAACAGCTGCTTGCCAAGTAGCAAATACGGGTCCGATTCCCGTTACCCGCTCCAGAATTGCACATTTCTCTGATTTTTTGCAAATTTTGCTCTCGTTTTTGGCTTCTAGCAGATAATCCCAGGGGTGTTGGGGTGTGAGGAAAAATTATTTTCGCGCTAAATAATTGAAGTTGTAGAAATATTTTTGCCATGATTCTTGAGTGGAGTGGTATTGATTATTACCCAGAAAAAAATCTAATAAACACTCTCTGAGTCTGGTAAGCTCTTTGAGCTTAGAGTACTGTGTTTGTGAATTGATCGTGAGAGCTAGCAGCTCTAGTCCTCTCTCAAAGGCTTGATTGGCATAATCGGGGTGATCTTTGTTGCGCCATTTAATAGTTCTTTCGATTTCACTGCCGATATTGGCCATTTGTTCACAAAAAGAAAGCTTTTGCCATCGACCAGACATTAGATTGGGGTGTTGAACTGATTGCATGTTTAGTCAATAATTAATGTCTGAATAATATTTCTGATTTGCTCCTGAATATCTAAGTTGTCAACACTGCGTGTATGATTGTTTTGTGATGGTCGTAGGTTGATCATTGAGTCAAATTCGAGAAAATCATCTTTGTTGTATAAATCTGGATAGAGATTGAGTCCCCAGAGATTTTTTTGTTCTGATCCTTGTTTAAGTAAGAAGGCTTCTTGATCTGAGTGTAGTTCTGCATTGATGACAATAATTTCTTTTTTTATATCGACAACTACTTTGATTAAGTTTCCAAAAAGTTGATGTGCTTCTTTGGTTAATTGAGAGATCGTAATAGGTTGGGTAATGAGTTTCATGATTATATGTGCTTATCATATCATGATAGAGTCAGAGGTAGGCAATCTCTCGAAGAGGAGATAATGTTGTTTTGGTGTATTTAATGAGAAATGTCGTAGGAAGTGGTGTGGAATAGGAAGATCGCGGGTGAGTCCTCGAGAAGAAAGCGCTGGAAGTCCTGGTAGATTTCTTTGCGCAACTTTTTATCGAGAATGCGACGGCCGTCCTCGAGGAGTTTGTCTACCTTAAGATTATTGAAGTGGGTGAAGTTGGTAGCCTGGGTGGAGTGCCAGACCGTGTACTGGTCAGGATCCTTGGGAGGTGCGTAGTCGGCGAGGAATGCCTGATAATCGCTAGTGATACTGGTAACTACCTTGACATCAACTTGGATCCCGAGATTGTTGCGCCAATTGTCTGCGATGGCTTCTGCCTGGTCAAGATACTGGAGCATGGTCTTGAGCTCGATCACGACCTCGGAAGGCTCTGGGAAGTCCTGCTTGAGAAGCGATTGCGCTCTCTCTAGATCGAACTCATATTTCTTGACTAGCGGATTATATGCCCAGGAATCTTCGGAGATCGGACTAGTGGCGCGGTCATGGTCAAATGTTTTGTCCTCTACGGCGTATGCGAGTGCCTGCCTGGTGGGCTTGCCCAGGAGCGTGTTGTCGTTGTTATTGAGGAAGATGACAGCGATCTTGGAGTCGAGGGTATTATTCTCAATAGTGATGGCAGGATCACTGGAGAGTGAGTCAGGGATGTAGGAGAGCCCCGTTAAAAGGTCTACCTCACCTAGCTGGAAGGCAGTGATGGCGCTGTTTTCTGTGGGGTAGAACTTATAAGTGCGTTTGGTAGTCTCTGAGACCAGAACAACAGACTGGAGAATACCGGAGTAGACGTTGGTTTTGGCCAGAGTGTACTCCCCTACCCCGAGTTCCCCGTCTTTCATGACGGGTCTAGCGACTGCGTGGAAGAAGGGAGCAAAGGGATCCTGGAGATCAAAGGTAATGGAGTCGTCGGTGGTCGTGACCTCGACGTCGTGGAAGTTGTAGGCCAGATCCTCACCAATAATCTTTGCTCCACCGTGCCACCTGAGCGAGCTGTCGAGTGCGAAGATGTATCTCTTGCCATCTTCTTCTATTTTCCAGTCAGAGGCTAGAGCTGGCTCTGGATCTCCTTCTGAGTTGATGGTGACCAGACCGGCACTAATGAGTGAGCGGATCTCTAGAGGGAGTGATTCTTGTGTAAATTTGCCAACGAGGCCAATCCGGAGGTGTTTGCGAGGAGTGGGAATGTAGCGGATAAAGACTGCAACCAGCAGAGAGAGTGCGATGACGGCTGTAATAGTGCGAGTGACGACTTTGTGGTGGCGACGTGAGAACTCCTGAACTACCCAATATGTGCGGCGGAGTGACTTGAACATAGTTACTGGCGGTTAACTAACTGCGTTAAAAAAGGCGACTGTAACAAAAACGATACAGGTAATGATCGTGAGGGCAAAGAGTGATTTTTCTGCACCTCGCTTGGTGTGATAGCTCGCGCTACCTCCGAAGGCAGAACCTAGCCCACCACCTTTGGACTGGAGGATAATGATGGTAGTGAGGAAAATGGCAAGAATGATTTGGGTGATGTTAAGCATGAGCGTTATTATATAGGAGTTTGGCCTAATCTGTGTGAAAAAGGGAGCTAACGAGGGAATAGGTAAGGGAGATGACGAAGGAGGAGAGAACTAGGGTCCAGAAGAGGGAGAGATGCCTGGGGGAGAGTGAGATCACGTTGGAGGTGAGTCCGGGGAAGTCGTATCCAGAGATTGTGACTCCTGTGTAGAGGATATCAAAGAGGTAGAGCACGAGGACGTTGGTGAGCCAACGAAGGAGGCCGAGGGTGAGGAGGTTGATGGGGAGTAAGAGTAGCTTGATGATGGGACTAGCGATCGCGTTGAAGATAATGAAGACGAGTCCTGCCATGAGGTATGACTGCCAGGAGTTGTTAATCTGGAAGCCAGCGATAAAATAACTGGCAGAAAACAGTGAGATAGTGGTAGCGAGAATGCGAGTAATGAGTGTGTGCATAGGGTTAGTATAGTGGAAAAAGTAATTATCTGCTAGTGGATTTTTTCTTTCTGTGGATAAGGGTAAAAACAATAACAATGATCAGGGTGAGCAAGAGCCAGGGATAGAGATTGGGAACTAGATCTGGGCTAACGAAAGCGGAGTCAGCTATTAGGAGCTCGCCGTACGGAGGGAGATAGCCGTGCACGGGATCAACGATGCTGGTGTTGCCAAGATTCTTGATAATAGTCTCCCCATCTTGCTGAGTTTCAACCAGGTTTTCTATTTTTTCTGGTAGTTCGTTGGTGAGAGTTACGGTAATGGTGGAGAGAGCTGGGTCCTTTTTATATGCACCAGCAGGGAGTGGGTAGCTAGACTCCTGTCCGTGAATAGCAAAGGCTAGGTGGTTGAAGTCGAGCTTATGAAAATAATCGATTCCACCTGTTGTGTGACCCCAGGTTGGATCCACCTGAACCCAGGTAGAGTCTTTTTCTGAGTAGTATTCTGGCCAGGTATGTAGGACATCGGCTGTTGCGACTCCGAGGGGGCGAAGATTACCACTACCTGTGTAGGCATAGCCCTGAACCTCACGAGCAGGAATGTTGAGTGCCCTAGTGAGGGTGATAAATGAGTCAGTGTATTCTGTGCAGAGCGCGGATGACTGATTAGTGAGAGCGGCGCTTGCGCCAAGGCGAGAGGGAGTGCTTAGCCGGGAGTAGTCGTAGGTTAGGTTGGTGGTGAGGTAGTTATAGATGTTTTCGGGAGTGCCTAGCTTGTCAGCTAGCTCGGTGATGACTGAGTCTTTTGCCTCCCAGAATTCCTGCTCTTTCGTGAGTGCTTTTGCGTTTGTGAGTGTTGAGTTAGATTGAGGGAGTGGGAAGACTTCGAGATAGAGGGAGGCGTCTATTTCTAGCGTTTGATTGGGGTCGAGGTTGTAGCTGGCGAGCCAGTTGCCGTCAAGGTCCCGGTGGACTCTGGTTGGGGCAGGAGTGATTGAGTTAAGGATGACTGTTTGGTAGGGAGTGTCAGGAGGGAGCGCGATCTCGGTAGGGCCTGGAGAGAGAGTGGGGTTGGTGATCTGATATATGAGATCTAGTTGGTAGTATTCTGATTGGCCAAAGAGGATCGTGAGACTCTTGCCTGGATGCCCATGATAAGTAAGGATACTCTCTTGAGTCCCCTCATCAGTGGTGATGGAGCTAGACTCTGGGTATTGGGCGCTAGGTGCGCCAAGACTAGCTGGGACCCTGATAGTGCGAGAATATTTGCTGGCTTCGTTTGCCTTGGTGAGTCTAGGGATGTTAATGGAGCGAGTTTTGCCGAGGATCTCGGCTATATCAGAAGTGGTGTAGGAGATCTTGAGAGTACTGGTCTGTCCCTGGCCGATAACTGGGATGAGGTTCTTGAGTGTAATAGTGGTGGTGCGATCGTTTGACTGCGTAATGGAGTCGATGGTCTGATCATCTTGACTGACCACTACATCTTGAATATTAGGGGAGCTCACGAGCACTGTGTATTCGGTAGTGTAGATATGTGAGAGAAGATTGGTGATCGAGATCTCGTGTGTAACTTGGGTTATGCCATCGAGGCTAATCTGGTAGTCAGAGTTAAACTCGGTCGAGAATTCGGAGCCTGCAAGGGAGGATGAGGGAAATGATAGGTAAACGATAAATAACAAAAAACAAACAAGAATACGGAAATGAGAATGTATGTTGGGTATTGACATGGTGGGTTAATTTGGGTATTGTTTGGTTAGAGCAATAAGTTATATTAGTTAATTTTGAAAGGTAAATATGCCAGTTACACTATACAGGAGACAGAGACAAATAGTTGACTACATCTCCCAATATATCCAGAAATATGGCAGTTCCCCTACCCTTCAGGAGATCGCGGACTCACTTGGTGTGTCATCTCTGGCTACAGTGCATGAGCATATTGCGACATTAGTAAAAAAAGGCGTGATCAAGAAGTATGCAGGAGCCGTACGCGGCCTGGAGCTAGTTGATTCGGCATTGGGGAAGATAGTGGATGGGATAGAGCTCCCGATCCTTGGCATGATTGCGGCAGGTAGTCCAATAGATCCGATCACTGACCCAAATGCGAAGATCAAGGTAAGCTCATCGATGCTATCTGGTAAAAAAAGATCTTTTGCTCTCCAGGTGAGAGGTGACTCAATGATCGAGGAAGGGATCCTGGACGGAGACTTTGTCGTGATTGAGGAGCAGACTGATGCGGAGGACGGCGACATTGTAGTAGCACTCTTGGACAATGGTCTGGCTACTCTCAAGAAGTTCTTTCGTGAGGCGACTCGCGTTAGATTGGAGCCTGCTAACTCGACCATGAGACCGATATTTGCTAAGAATGTAACTGTGCAGGGTAAGGTGGTTGGGCTGGTGCGAAAATTCGGGCAGTAATAATCAGTGTGTCAGTGTGGAGGTTAGCGGTAGCGAGAGAAAAGTTTTTTGAGCTTGCTAATGGGATCAGTTTTGATAATGAGTTTTGCGAGAGCTGGTTTGCCCCATTTGATAAGAACTAGGACTGCGATGAGAGCGAGCGTGCCTATTCCCATAAAGCGGTTGAGGTCGTGCTCGATAAAATCCTGGACTGGCTCGCCGTAGAGGAAAAGGAGGGTGGCAATGAGCATGTAGCGGCTGCCCCTGCCGACGATGGTGGCGAGGGTGAAACGTCTGTAGTCAATATCAAATACACCTGCCGAGATGGTGGCGAGCTTGAATGGGATGGGAGTGAAGGCTGCGACCAGAATAGCCCAGGCATCGTACTGATGGAATAGTGTTTTGACCTTATCGACGTTCTCTTCTTTGAAGTATTTTTTGAGAAGTGGTTTGCCACCTTTACTGCCTATCCAGTATCCGAACTGGGCGCCAATAACTGAGGTGACTGTAGTGAGGAGGCCGAGCCAGATGGCATATGTGGGGGCGGCGAGGGCGGCCGGGATGAGAAGAACCTCTGGAGGGATGATAAAACAAGATGACTCAGTGAATGACAGTAGCGAAAGGGTGGCGAGTGAGGGGAAGCTGGTGGCAGTTGCGGCAAGAGTGGTGAAGTCCATGTGGGTTAGTATAACGCATGGCGTATAATGTAGAAAGTATGAAAACAGGCAAACTATATGTAATCGGGACACCAATTGGGAATCTGGATGACATCACCCTGCGTGGGATTGAGACTCTGGGCAAGATTGAGGTGTTATTCTGTGAGGACAGCCGAGTGAGCTCGAGACTAGTGAATAGCCTGATTAAGAGAGGACTCTTGATAAACAAGCCTAGGTATATTGCGTACAATGAGTTTAATGAGAATCGAGTTTATGCTGAGATTGTGAAGATGGTGCAAGATGGAGAGCAAGTGGGACTGGTATCTGATGCCGGGATGCCAGCGATCTCTGATCCAGGGTACAGAGCAATACGAGGATGCTTGGACGAGAGTCTAGCGGTAGAGGTGATCCCAGGTCCGACTGCACTCACTACAGCCCTACCCTTTTCTGGAATTGGCGGAGAGATTACGATCTATCTAGGTTTCTTGCCCAAGACTAAGGGGAAAGCGAAGAAGATCCTAGTAGAAGCAGATGAGATGATGGCAAAGCTGCGCTCAGTGCGCGTGGTGATGTATGTTTCTCCTCACAGAGTGGCAAAAGATCTAGAGATGGTAGTAGAAGTAATGGGAGATGAGACTCACTGTGTGTTGATGCGCGAGTTAACCAAGCAGTACGAGGAGAGAGTAGAGGGAAGTGCTAAGGAACTACTAGATAAGTATAGTAAGCAGAAGCCCAAGGGAGAGATAGTGTTGGTGCTAGAAAAAACTAGAAAAAAGAAACAGAGCTAGATCAGGCTACGACCAGCCATACTGCTGGGTTTTTTGATGCCCATGATTTTGAGAATAGTGGGGGCGATGTCTCCAAGAACTCCTCGTTTAAGTTTTTTGGATTTATTGTGAAACTCCTTACTAACCAGATAGAAAGGGACTGGGAAGTTGGAGTGTTCGGTGTCTATTTCGCCCGTCTTTAGGTTGATGAGTTCTTCTGCGTTGCCGTGATCTGCAGTGATGAGGAGAGTGAGGTTATCACGCTTGATTGCTTCTTGATAGACCTCTTTGATCCAGGAGTCAACAAATTCGCACGCCTTGATGGTTGCCTGGTAGTCGCCGGTGTGCGCGACCATGTCAGGATTGGCGTAGTTGATGACGATGAGGTCATATCGATTGCCACGGATGGCAGCGAGGAGTTTGTCGGTTTGTTCACGTCCTGACATTTCTGGTTGGAGGTCATAGGTGGGTACCTTGGGGCTAGAGGTAATATTCACGTCTTCTCCAGGGAACTTGAGCTCGCGCTGGCCGTTAAAGTAGTAGGTAACGAAACGCTCTTTTTCTGACTCTGCTAGCTTGAGCTGTCTTTTGCCGCTAAGGGCGATAACTCTGGAGAGTGGCATATCGACATATTCGGGAGGAAAGGCAATCTCGACTGGGAGATCTTTTTCGTACTCGGTCATGGTCACGAATAATAGGTTCTCTGGCCTGTTGGGCCTAGAGAATAACTTGCTGACACTCAAGTCTTCTAGGTGAGATGGCTGGTACTTGATTGCGTTGGGATCAAATGAGTCAATATGGGTCGCAAATTCCTGGTCATTAAGAGTGAGAGCTTTTGTGAGCTGCCTGGGGCGGTCTATGCGATAGTTGTAGAAGACGACTGAGTCGTTAGTGCTGATTCTGGGACTATTGGTAATGATGGGTCTTAGGAACTCATCGTTTTCTTTTTTGCTGTAGCGAGACTTGATTGTGGATAGTAGATCTGCGGATTTTTCGCCCACTCCCCCGACGAGAGCATCGTAGGCAACCTGGGTCCTCTCGTATCTTTTGTCACGATCCATGGCGTAGTAGCGACCTATGACGGTTGCGATCTCCCCTACCCCGATATCACTAATTTCCTTTTGGACTTCTTGGAGATAGTTGATGGCCGAGGCAGGAGCTGAGTCACGCCCGTCAGTGATGAGGTGGAGGTAGAGCTTACTAACCTTTTGCTCTTTTGCGAGCCGGAGAAGTGCGTAGAGATGTTCGTTGACTGAGTGGACTCCACCTTGGCCAATCATGCCAATAAGATGGAGGTTGGAGTCGTGCTTTTTCTGATGATTGACGGCTTTGAGCAAGGCCTCGTTTGCAAAAAAATCACCTGCGGAGATGCTCATGTTGATCCTGGGAAGATCCTGATAGACCACTCGCCCTGCCCCGATATTTAAGTGACCTGTCTCTGTGTTGCCACTTTCGCCTTTTGGGAGACCAACTGCCTGACCGGAAGCCTGCAGCTGTGTGCGAGGAAAGGCATGACTAATCATGTCTAGTGTGGGGGTCTTGGCATTGTTAATTGCATTGCCCTCATAATCTGGACCGATACCCCAACCATCGAGGATGATAAGAGCTACTTTTTTCTTGCTCATTGGGAGGTTAGATGTGATTCTATTTCGAGGAGTCGATTGTATTTGATGACGCGCTCTCCGCGAGCTGGGGCGCCGAGCTTGGCGAAGTTGGTGCCTAGGCCAACCGCGAAGTCTGCGATAAAGGTGTCGTTGGTTTCCCCTGAGCGGTGGGAGGCGATAGTGAAGATGTTGTTATCTTGAGCTAGGGTGATGAGTTCGATGGTTTCTGAGACAGTGCCAATCTGGTTGGGTTTGACGATCACTCCGGAACAGGCTTTTTTCTCGATTGCGCGCTGGAGCTGTTTCTGATTAGTGGTGATAAAATCATCGCCAATTAGAAGAGTGCTACTGGGCATACTCTCCTTCATCTTGGGCCAACCAGCCCAGTCATCCTGGTTGAGAGGGTCTTCGATCGCAAAGAGTGGGTATTCTTTGAGGAGTTCTTGGTAGAGGTTGATCATGCCTGTTGAGTCAAGAGGTTTTGGGGAGTCTTTGACGACATACTTGCCATCCTTGAAAAAAGAGTCAGCAGCAACGTCGAGGGCAAGAAAGACATCTTGGTTAAGCTGGTAACGGGAGTTGTTGATAACTACGGTGAGTAATTCGAGTGCGTCGGCGTTGGTAAAGAGATTAGGGGCAAAGCCTCCCTCGTCCCCTACCGAGTGGATGGCGTTACGGTGGATCAGCTCCTTCTTGAGTGCGTGGTAGATCTCGGAGCCTAGTTGGAGAGCCTGACTAAATGGGAAACGAGTAGAGGGAATAATCTGAAACTCCTGAAAATCGAGATTGCCTCCGCCATGCTTACCACCGTTGATCAGGTTAAAAATCGGTCCGGGGAGCTGAAGCTTAGCGTTAGGGCGATAGCGAGTATGAAGGTATTGATAGAGCGGCAAGCCTGCTGCACTGGCTGCTGCTTTGAGCGCGGCGATTGAGACTGCGAGGATGGCGTTGGCGCCGAGCTTTGCCTTATTGGGAGTGCCGTCAAGGGAGATCATGGCCTGATCAATACCTTCTTGATCAGTGATGTCGTGGCCGGTGAGCTTGTCTGCGATGAGGGAGTTGATGTTATTAACTGCCGTGAGTACTCCCAGTCCATTATAACGAGTCTGGTCACCATCTCTGAGCTCGACTGCCTCGTTTGCGCCAGTTGAGGCACCTGAGGGGACGGAGCTAGTGCCAAAGTGGCCAGAATCAGCGAGGACGGAACACTCTATGGTTGGGTTGCCTCGTGAGTCGAGGATTTCGCGAGCAATAATGCGAGAGATGTTGGGCATAACAATAATTGTTCTTAGTTCTTAGTTCTTAGTTTGCGAGTAGCTAGTTTTTTTTCTGTTTCGTAAATCAGATCTCGAGTCCTGTCGATCACGTCGGGAGTGACAGAGACTGAGGTGGTGCCATGTTTGACCAGGAACTCGGCAACTTCGGGATATGTGGAAGGGGCCTGGCCGCAGACTGAGACTGTGACACCTCGACGGTGGGCTGTTTTGAGGATGGTTTCGAGTGCCCATAGGACCGCAGGGTTGCGCTCGTCGTAGTCTGAGGCGACTGTTTCGTTGTCGCGATCAGTGCCGAGCATAAGCATGGTGAGGTCGTTGGTGCCGACTGAGATGCCATCAATCCCGACGTTAATAAAGTCATCTAGCAAGATGACGTTAACTGGGATCTCGACCATCATCCAGAGTTGGAATGAGCCGTTGCGTGAGAGGCCGTTGGCGAGAATGATTTTTTTGACTTCTTTCATCTCGTTAACGTTGCGGACGAAGGGAATCATAAGGTGGAGATTTTTGTGACCTAGCTTGTTCCTGACTCTTTTGATAGCTTCTAGCTCGAGCTCAAAGACATCTGAGTCGTGGATGTAACGGTACGCTCCACGAAAACCCAGCATGGGGTTGGGCTCGTCTGGTTCGTACTGCTTGCCACCTTTGAGGTGGGAGTACTCGTTGGTCTTGAAGTCGGTGGCTCGGTAGACGACTGGACGTTCGCCAAATGCTTTGCAGACTTTTTCTAGTCCGTCTGCTAGTTGATTGACAAAGAGGTGGCTTTTTTTGTCAGCGATGAGTTTGCGGGGATGAATGCCGAGTGCGGCGATCATAAACTCAGCTCGCAGGAGTCCTACCCCGTCGATGTTGCGCTTGGCTAGATCCTCGGCAAGATCGGGCTCGCCAAGGTTGAGGTAGAGTTTTGTGGCTGTTTTTTTGACTGGACCAGATGGTGCGTGATATTCCTTGACTACAGGTTGGTATTTGACGCTGCTTGGCTTGAGGTTAGTGGCGTAGACTTTGCCTTCTGTAGCGTCAACTGTGACGACCTTACCCTGCTTGAGAGCTTTGGTGGCGGTCTTGCTACCGACGATACAGGGGACACCGAGCTCACGCGAGACTATTGCGGCGTGGCTGGTCTGACCGCCCTTGTTAGTGACGATGGCGACGGCCTTTTTCATGGCAGGAACAAAGTCGGGAGTGGTCATGTCAGTGACGAGAATGTCTCCGCGCTTGACCTTACGGATGTCACGAGCTGATTTGAGAATGTTGACGATGCCGGTGGCGATACCTGGTGAGGCAACCTGACCCTCGAGTATTAACTTGCCCTTGGGATTGTCTGACTTGGACTTCTTACCCTGTGCGGCGACTTTGTCAGTGGTAGCTTTGACAGTGGTGATCGGGCGAGTCTGGACGATGTAGAGCTTGCCGTTTTCAATAGCCCACTCGATGTCCTGGGGAAAAAAGTAGTGTTGGTGGAGTTTTTTGCCCATTTTGGCGACTTCTACGACTTGTTTGTCTGTGAGCTTGCGTTTGCCTACCCTACTACGTGGTACTTTGGCGTCAAATGTTCTGCCGTGTTTTTTGACCATCTCGACCTTTTGGTCGATAGTCTCGGTGTTGGTTATATTCCATGATTGTCGGTCGACTTCGTGGTGATCAGGCGTGATTGTGCCCTGGACAATGCGCTCTCCAAGACCCCAGATAGCTTCGATAACGATGTTGCCCTTGTCATTAGTGACTGGGTTAATCGTGAACATGATGCCAGCGACGTCGCTCTGGACCATGCGCTGAACAGGGACGGCGAGTGCCACCTGGAAGTGATCAAAACCCTGATTCTCTCGGTAGTAGATGGCGCGTGGCTCAAAGAGTGAGGCCCAGGCCTTTCTGACGTGGAGAATAAGGGAGCTATCTCCCTGGATATTAAGATAGGTTTCTTGTTGGCCAGCGAAGGAGGCTTCGGGGAGGTCTTCGGCGGTAGCACTGGAACGGACAGCGACGTATGGATCCTTACCAAGCTTGTCATAGGCGGCAAAGACTGCTTTCTCGATCTCAGGTGGGATGGGGGCTTTTTCGATGAGTTTTTGGACTGCGGCACTGGCTCTGTTAAGTGCGGTTGGATCCTCGACTTTGAGACCTTTGAGAATGGCCCTGATCTTGGGAGTGAGGTGGTTGTCCTCGATGTGTTTGTTATAGGCGGCGGAGGTAACGACAAATCCTTCTGGAACGGGGAATCCTGCCTGGGTCATCTCACCGAGATTTGCGCCTTTACCACCAACGCGTGCGCCATCGTCTTTGTCGATTTCTTTGAACCAGAGTGTGTATTTGGACTGGGCAGTCATGGATACATATTATGGTATATATTGGAGTAAGTAAACCCCTTAAGGGCCTGGCCCTGTAGGTAAGCTGGAGAATGTATGCCACAGAAGAATAGTCGAAAAGAATATGGAGCTGACGGATACTATCATATTTATAATCGTGGAGTAGAAAAACGAACAATATTCATGGATGAGATGGATTACAAGACATTTATTGGATACATGAAGTTGTATTTGAGCCCGCCGAATATGCAGGGGAACAAGCTGAAAGACCCATCAGGTAGAACTATACCACCCTCACAATCGCCAAATAACTATGTCGATGAAATTGAGTTGATTGCATATTGTTTAATGCCTAATCATTTTCATATATTTATTCGCCAAATTTCTGATAGAGGCATGGCATCATTCATGCAGTCTTTGACACAGAGATACGTGATGTATTTTAATAAAAAATATATGAGAGTGGGAGGGCTGTTTCAGAGTAGATATAAGACTGTGAGAGTTATGGATGAGCGGCAATTTACATATATTACAAAATACATCCATAGAAATCCGCTTGAAATATTACCTAAAGGGCCTGGCCCTGTAGGTTTGCAGTCGTATAAGTATTCGTCATATGGAAACTATCTAGGCCTGTTTAGTCAGAGCTGGGTGAAAACTGAAGATGTGTTGAGCTATTTCTCGAGAAGGAATTCACGAGATACTTATCGAGCTTTTGTTGAGGAGACGGGTGGCCTAGAAACTGTTTATGAAGAAATGATGGATATGTAGCCTAAAGGGCCTGGCCCTGTAGGTTACTTTGCCATCTCGGACTTGAAGTGATCGACGTTGGGGATCGGAGCTGGATCAAGCTGATAGAGCATAGCTAGATAGAAGTTGAGGAAGGAGCCGAGCGTAATGATCTCAAAAACTTGTTCTAGCTTGGTGCTGGCTGTGGCCTCGATGACTTCGGCGTCGAAACCCGCCTGTTTGATCACGTCGGCAGTGAGGTGGACTCGTTTGGTAACCTCTGGCATGTAGAGATGTGAGTTAAAGAGCAGGAAAAGAGTGTCCTCGCGGAGTTTGCTGGGATTAGTAAGAGCCTCTAGGTAGTGATGGTTAAACTCGGGAAGATGCCACTCGGCTGTGAGGAGTTTGGCGTTTTCGTTGAGCTGGTTATTAGTGACATGGACTGCTCCGATCAGGTGCTCAGCGCCTGAGAGAATGAGCATCTTGTCGAAAGCGTGGTAGGCCAAGAGTTTGGCCATGTTTCCGTCTACGCTATCTGGAGAGAGTTTTTGGATTAGCTCTTCTAGCTTGTCAGTGAGATCAAGGAGATCCTTTTCACTGAGATTAACGATACCGAGCTTACTAAAGACTCCTAGCATGCCCACGACTGCGTAGCCGATGGCCATCCTGGGCTCGCCTGATGGATTGTATGTGGGGTTGATATGATAATGTGGCCAGTCATGCTCAAGGGCAAGTTCTAGTAGCTTGCCGCCGCCTGTGATGACGATGATCTTGGCGCCTACCTTGATAGCTTGCTCACTAGCTGCGAGAATCTCTTCTGTGTTGCCAGAGTAACTGGAGAGGATAACCAATGAGTCCTCGTTGACGTACCCAGGTAGGTGGTAGTGAGAGTAGATCTCGAGGGGGAGAGTGAGTTCGTCCTTATACAAATTCTTGATCACGTGTGCACCGAGTGCGGAGCCTCCCATACCAGAGACGATGATGTTTTTGACGTTGGGGAAGTCAGGGGGGAATGAGAGAGACTCTGTCTGTTCCCATGCATCTCGGATCTGATCAGGGAGCGCCTCGATACTGCCCAAAACATTGCTCTTGTCGAGCTTGGCGAGCTTGTCGCGTGAATCAAGAAGTGAATTATTGGTCATGGCTATGATTTTAGCAGATTACACATATGAAGATCTATAGCTTGAAATTATAGTATGATCCAATCATGACATATTTTACTGGCGCAAAAGAAATAGAAAAAACAGAGATTTATTCGATATATACGCTCACAAAAGAACTAGCAAAGAAATTCCAGAAGGAAATAACTGAAATCTGGAATCTAGTCCCATTATCTAGTCATGGGGTAAATGACATTCTCATGGAGGAAAAGGGTGGCAAGCCCTATCTTGGGAAATGGCAACATAGTCTAATTATGCTAAGTCCGGATAGGGAGGAAGTGTATGGTTTTATTGTTGGATACGAAAGAGAAGAAGAGAGTAATGATATCTATCCAATAGACAGCCTCCATCTTAAGTCACTTAGTATTGCGAAGGAACATCAGAGACGTGGGTTTGGGCGAGAATTGTTAAGTGCATGGCTTAAACATAACAGAGAGCTAGGTTACCTACATCTTAAAGGAAAGTTTGTGTTTAGCACGCAAACTAATGGTGCAAAGTGGAATGCTCACGTGCAGAAATTTTATCAGTCTTTTGGTTTCAAGATGATTGGGAGTAAGCAGTATGAAAACAAAATTGATAATGTATATTTTATATACCCTTGGTAAATACTCCGAATATCAACTTTGATTATCAGTCGAGCGCGTGAGTGTTGACTCCTGTAGTCCAGTCAATTTGCTCATAATTTTTGAGTATTTTTCTGACTTGAACTTTGACCTGATCATACTGATCCTGAGTCTTGCCCTCAAACTTAACAGTGATATATGGACCGTTCTGGGAGGCCCTGACAATAGCCATGGTGCTGTCAGTATCCATACGTACACCTTCTATCTCAGTAAATTGTGCATCTGGCCATTGTTTCTTAAAATCAGCCTTGATCTCGTTATCAATAAGCGTGAATTTGATGTCATCGGCAAGACCAAACTTGATCTCTGGACTGCTAACATAGACGTTGAGGTCAGCCATAGCATCGGAAAGTTTTTGATTTTTGCGCTCAAGATACTGAAGTAATCTGAGTGAGGCATAGGCGCCGTCATCATGACCGTAGAAGTTGTCCATAAAGAAGATATGACCTGATAGTTCTCCGCCAAATGGTGCGCGATGTTCTTTTATGGTTGCCTTGACATATGAGTGGCCAGTTAGACACATGATGGGAATACCACCGGCTTCTTGAATTGCCTCGGTAACTTGACGAGAGCAGAGAGTGTTGTAGACGATTTTTGCACCAGGCATAAAGTCAAGAATATCTTTGGCAAACATTGCGACTACTGAGTCCATATAGAGAATGTCACCATTCTCGTCAACTGCTGACATCCTGTCACCGTCAGTGTCATAGGCAAAGCCGATGTCGGCGCCCTCCTTCTTGACTCTGGCAGACAAACGCTCCAAAACGTGTGTTTCTGTAGGGTCAGGCGTGCCAACAGGAAAATTGCCATCTGGCTTACAGTTTTGCTCGATTACCTCGCAACCGGCATCACGAAAGAGGGGTGGATAGAATACTCCAGATCCTGTTGCGCAACCATCGACGACGATTTTCCATTTCTTGTTTAGGCTGAAGTGTTTGAGGATATCTTCTTTATAAGCCTTGAAAATATCTTGCTCCCTGTTGACTCCCTTAATTTTACTCTCATGAATATTCCCTGCCTCAATTGTTTCTCGTAGCCACTGGATCTCTTCTCCTATCATAGTATCTGAATAGCCAACACCGAATTTGAAACCGTTGTATTCTTTGGGGTTATGTGAAGCTGTAATCATCACGCTGCCTTTGGTGCGGAAGTAGTAGGCCGAGAAATAGACAATTTGACTAAGTGAGAGGCCCAAGTCGATAGTGTTAATCCCACCGTCATTGAGTCCCTTGATAAATATCTTGGCAAATCTCTCACCAGACAAACGATTGTCTCTACCAACTGTAGCTTCTTTGATTTTGCGGTTATATAGGAATGTTGCATATGCCCTACCCAGCGTGTACACGGTGTCATCAGTGAGATCAGTATCGACTACTCCGCGAATGTCATAACCGCGGAACATGTGAGGATTGATTTTATTGACGAGTTTCATTAGTGCCTTTCTGGTTTTGTACTAGAACTTTAGCTTAGCTTCGAAGTAATGATCATGTCAAGTGCCTCTAGATAGGAGAGTTTGGTACGGCCGGTTTTGAGCGCATGGTCATGCTTGGTGAGCTCTGAGTGGATCTGGAGGAGAGTCGACTCATCCCAGTTTCTAGCCTGAGCTATGACCCGCGCGCGAGTCCATGCCTGGAGCTTGGTAGTGTCGCCGGACTTGGCGATAATCAGGTCGCTGACTCGGCGAGCTAGCATGATAAAGATAAATCCCTCGTCAGACTCCTGAGCCGTCTCATGCATGAGAGTAAGGAATGAGTCGCGTGAGTCAGGGAGGAATGAGTCGATGAGTCGCCAGAGGAGGACTGGAGTCTTGGATAACTTAGTAATAGCCTTGGGGAAGAGTTTGAGCTGGGTCTTGGTGAGCTCCTTCTTGTCCCAGAGAATAAGATCCTTGTCTCCCTGATACCCTGCAAGATACGCAAGACAAGTCTTCTGGTCCTTGCCACGAGGACGTGAGAAGAGATACTCGACTAAGACTGCCTCTTTTTGGAATAGATTACTGGTGGCGACTGCTATTTCTAGTTCTGCAGGAGTAATTTTTTTGCCGGCAAGACTCTGGACGAGGATATCTTTTGCTTTTAGCTCTGATGTGAGGGCGTGGAGATGCTGGCGAGAACCGGCTTGATCGTCGCCGTGAAAAATATATGTGCTCATCTTACTTGCGCAGGCTAACTGTGTCCCCTACCCCTAGGTCGTTACTCTTGGCAAAACCTGCAGGGACCTCAAGCACCATGTTGACCATGTCACTTGGGCTGTAGGTGGGTAGGTCGGGGCCATTCTGGACTGGGACATCAGGAGTGATATCGATGACTACGCCGTCCTTGATCCAGATCATATCTAGTGGGAAGCTGAGATCTTTCATCCAGAACATGGGCATGTGCAGCCGGGGGAAAACAAAGAGCATGCCTGCACCAGAAGAGAGAGAGTCGCGACCTCCGAGGCCTTTTCCCCAGAGCTTGTCGGTGTCGGCAACTTCGACCGTGAGCTGGACACTGCCGATGAGGAGGTGTCCCTTGGTAGTTAATCCCAATAGCTTGCGGAAAAAGTTCTCGATCTTGAGCATGATGGTGCTACCCATAAAATTGGCAGTACTTGAGCTAGTAGTATGGTCTAGATTATCTGGAGTAGGCTGAGGAGTTGGTTGACCGGAAACTAGATTGGGTGTCCCGGGAGCTTTTTTGAGATCCTGAATAACGTGACCTGAAGTGGTAAGGGCGCCAGATTCGCCGTACATGGAGAAATCGCGAAACTGCGACCCACCCGAAAGAATAAAGGGAGTGACAGCAGCGACTGAGGGATCGTTTTGCCAGATAGTCCAGGCCTGTTTCCAGTATGACTCCAGCTTGCTAGGGGTGAGCGCGGACTGAGCCCAGCCAGTTTCGGTGATAAAGACTGGTTTGGGAGATAACTTGAGGGTGCTAGTCTCTGTGCGATAATTCACGATACTCTGCCATCCAGTCTTGGTGGGTGAGGCGGCAAAGCCGGGATTGGGATAACTGTGACTAGCCCAGCCATCAAAATAGCTCCAGATAGAGGGATCATGACTCTCCATTGCTTTGAGGTAGTTGGGGGCAGTCATTGAGGTTTCGCTTTCAGGAAGAGCATTATCCAGAGCTGGTCCGAGAAGGAAGAAGCCACTATGCCTCTCCTGGAAGATAGAGCGAGCATTCTTGACAATGCGAGCATATTTGATGGGATCAACCTGACCACCCCACTCTGCTGCTCTGTTAACTTCGTTAAACAAGATAATGTATCTGTTCTCGACTGGCCAGACTAGCTCGTTGAGAAAGTTGGCAAAGTCGACGAGGTCAGTATCCTGCCCAGTGCCCCAGGTACCCCCACTAGGAATCGTGGTGATCCTGATAATCGGGATCAGGTGAAGCTCGCGGGACTGGTCCATAAAAGCCTGCCACTTTTCCTGATCGCGGTCGGTGGGCTGGATCGGAACTGTGACGTAACCCCAGTCACCGCCATTTGTGTTAACAATTTCTGCTGCTCTATCGATCTCGCTTGGATCGAGAATGTGGACGCCTACCTTGTTGTTTGGGACTGAGAGGGGGTCATATATTGCTCCTACTGAAGCAAAAGCACCAAATAGCAAATAGCAAATAGCAAACAAGCCGAAAATCCTAAATCTGTAAGTATTAAACATATTATTTTTTTGTGAGTCCTAGGTGCTGGTATGCCTTATCAGTGACTATTCTACCAGTCTTGGTGCGAGCTAGTAAGCCAGAAGCCATGAGGAATGGCTCGTAGACCTCCTCGATAGTCTCGACATCCTCTGAGAGAGTGCTAGCGATAGTCTGGACGCCGACTGGGCCACCGCGATGGTGCTCGATGATAGTCCTGAGAACGTCACGATCTGAGTCGTCGAGTCCTAGCTCGTCGATTTTGAGCAGGCGAAAGGTTTCTTTGAGTGAGTCCAAGCTAATCACCCCGTCATACTTGATCTCGGCCATGTCGCGGGCGCGGCGCAGAAGACGGTTGGCGATTCTCGGGATCCCACGAGAGCGGATCGCGAGTTGATGGAGAGATTCCTTGCCTAGCTTAACTCCTAGGAGAGTTGCTGAGCGCTTGATAATCTCGCTGATCTCTGCAGTGTTATAGAAACTGAGTTTTTGGATGAGGCCGAATCTAGTCCTAATTGGAGAAGAAAGTGAGCCATACTTGGTGGTGGCGCCAACTAGAGTAAATGGCTTGAGGTCCAGTGAGACTGATCTAGCGGCTGGGCCTTTGCCCAGTATGATGTCGAGCCTGTATTCTTCCATGGCGCTGTAGAGAGTTTCTTCTACAGTCTTATTGAGTCTGTGGATCTCGTCGATGAACAGAACGTCGTTGGACTCTAGATTGGTCAATAGCGAGGCGAGATCCCCTGCCCTGGTGATCGCAGGTCCTGAGGTGATGTGAATGTTACTACCTAGTTCGTGCGCGACGATGTAGGAGAGAGTGGTCTTGCCGAGCCCTGGTGGACCGTAGAGTAAGAGGTGGTCCAGTGGTTCTTTGCGTTTGCTGGCTGCGGTGAGTGCGAGTCCGAGGGTGTCTTTGAGTAGCTCCTGACCCACAAACTCGGCGAGACTCGGGGGGCGGAGAGTGAGGTCAAAGACTGAGTCTTTTTCAGTTGGTTCTGCCTGGAGTGGGTTATCTGTCATGTTATCTACCTAGTGATTGGAGAATAATCTTGATACTCTCTGACTCGGAGAGGCCGGCGAGATCGTGTGACTGGATGGCGCGTGAGATCTCTGAGTTACTAAACTTGAGTGAGGTGAGAGCTTCGTAGATGTGTGCGTGAGTGCGGGTGCTCACCGGATCGTCAATAAGCTCGTTTTTGAGCTCGAGGATGATTTTTTGGGCTGCCTTCTTACCCACTCCTTTGACTGAGGTAAAAAATGAGAGGTCGGAGGTAATAATTGCGTTCTTGACTGAGTCCAGTGGGGCGGACTCGATCACGGAGAGAGCGGTCTTGGGGCCTACACCAGGCACCTTGAGTAACTGGCGGAATATTACCCTGCCTTCGAGCGTCTCAAAGCCAATAAGAGTCTGTTGGTTATTCCCGTCGATTGCTAGGTGGATGTAGAGGGCGAGATTCTGGCCTTCGGATTTGCCACTGAGCCTGAGGCTCGCAATATCATAGCCAATGGAGCCTACCAGCAGGATGATGCCGGTGCTTGTGGTAGTGAGGATGGTGCCTTCTAGGTAGCCGATCATATTCTAATTGTTAGTTCTTGGTTCTTGGTTGTTAGAGTCAAGATAATTAGTAATTATAGTAGTCATACCGACTGCGAGTGCGTCACACTCATCGTCGATGAGTTTAGATGCGTCGATATTCAAGAGTAATCCTACCATACGGATGACGTCAAGCTTACTAGCTCCGCCGTGGCCGGCGACGGCTGATTTGATGGTGTTGGGAGCGAGAGTGTGAACTGGTAGATGGTGCTGATAGCCTACTAGCTCAATGACTCCACGAGCCTCGGCGACTGAGATCGCGGTCTTGACGTTTTTCTGGAATAGTAGTGACTCGATGCCGACGGCGTCAAGATCGTGCTCATCCATGAGTGAGGTAAGGAAGTCGTAGATCTTGGGCAGGTAGACTGAGGAGGGGGTCTTGGGCGGGAACTCCAGACAGCCATGTTTGAGTGCGGTCTGTTTACTTGGATTGCCCTCGACGATTGCCCAGCCGATGCGATGTGTGCCTGGATCTATGCCGAGTACTTTCATACTTTAATACTACGCGGGACACGAAGAAAAGGCAAATTGTTAACTGGAGCGATGGCGGTTGCGGTGCTCGGTGGCGCGGAGTTGGAGTGCGGCGTGGCGGAGAGCTGCTTCTGCGAGTGCGAAGTCACGCTCCTTACCTTTGTCAGCTAGTGCGCTCTGGGCCTCTTGCTCGGCTCGCTTGACTGCAGCTAGATCGATGTCCTCGGCACGTACTGCAGAGTCAGCGAGAATGCTTAACTTGCCGTCCTCTCCTAGCTCGAGAAAACCACCAAAGATCGCAATAACCTGCTCATTCCCCTTTTCATCAAGATAGCGAAGTAGTCCCTCACGGAGCCTGGAGACGAGTGGAATGTGCCCTGGGAGAATCGTGATCTCACCTGAGGTAGTCTCGACCGTGACTTGAGTAGCCTCAACTGTAACGAGTCTAGTTTCTTGAGTAACGATGTCTAATACTAGTTTGTGAGTCATTAGTTCCTAGTTCCTAGTTTATTTTGATTTATCATGCTCGGCAATAACTTGGTCGATTGTGCCTTTCATGTAGAAGTCTCCTTCTGGGATGTGGTCCAGGTCACCTGCGAGAATCATCTGGAATCCCTTGATGGTGTCTTCTACCTTGACATACTCACCTCCGCGACCTGTGAACTGCTCGGCCACAAAGAATGGTTGGGTAAGGAAACGCTGCACCTTACGGGCACGTGCGACTGCGAGTTTGTCCTCGTCAGAGAGCTCGTCAATTCCGAGAATGGCGATGATGTCCTGGAGATCTTTGTAACGTTGCAGAACCTTTTGGACTGCGCGCGCTACGTCGTAGTGATCGTCCCCAATGATGTCGGGTGAGAGCATCTTGGATGAAGAAGTTAGTGGGTCAACTGCGGGATAGAGACCCTGCTCAACGAGAGAACGCTCTAGTGCGATAGTACTGTCCAGATGTGAGAACGTTGTGGCTGGCGCTGGGTCGGTGTAGTCATCAGCCGGGACATAGACTGCTTGGAAACTGGTGATACTACCCTTTTTGGTACTGGTGATGCGTTCTTGGAGTGCGGCCATCTCGGAAGCTAGAGTAGGTTGGTAACCAACAGCACTTGGGATACGACCCAAGAGAGCCGAGACTTCGGATCCAGCTTGTGAGAAGCGGAAGATGTTGTCAATAAAGAGGAGAACGTCCTCGTTCTTCTCGTCTCGGAAGTACTCGGCAAATGTGAGTCCCGTGAGTGCAACGCGGAGCCTGGCTCCTGGCGGCTCGTTCATCTGTCCAAAGACCATGATCGTGTTTTTGATAACTCCTGACTCTTTCATCTCGTGATAGAGGTCGTTACCTTCGCGAGTGCGCTCTCCGACTCCTGCAAAGACTGAGTGACCAGAGTGCTCCTCGGCGATGTTGCGAATAAGCTCTTGCATGATGACTGTCTTGCCGGTACCTGCGCCACCAAAAGCTGCGATCTTGCCTCCTTTGGCAAATGGAGCGATGAGGTCGACGACCTTGATCCCAGTCTCGAGGATAGCTGGAGTGTTTTCCTGTTCGGTAAGAGTGGGGGATGGTTTGTGGATAGGCTGGAGATTGCTCATGTCAACTGGGCCTTTGTTATCAATTGGCTCACCTAGAACGTTAAAGATACGACTGAGTGCGCCCTCTCCTACCGGTACGCTGATTGGGGCACCTGAGTCCTCGACCTTCATCCCACGCTTGAGTCCATCGGTACTACCCATAGCGACGGCACGAACCTGATTATCTCCCAGGAGCTGCTGAACTTCTAGGACGACAGTCTTGCCCTCACCAGCCAAGACGTTGAGTGCGGAGTAGATACCAGGAACCTGACCACTAGAGAACTCGATGTCGACAACGACCGAGACGATTTGGGTGATTTTTCCGATGTTCTTGCTCATATTTACTCCTCTATATTAATGTTAGTTGATTAATCGCTGAGAGCCATTCTCGCGGTAGTTGCGTCTAAGAGCTCTGTAGTAACTGCGCTTTGTCTGGCTTGATTATAGTCTAGTGTGAGGTTTTCGATGAGTTCGTTGGCGTTGTCGGAGGCTGATTTCATGGCAACCATGCGAGCGGAGTGCTCACTAGCTGAGGCCTCTGTGAGAATCTGGAAGATACTCATCTCGACCTGATATGGGACGAGCTCGGCCAGTAGACCGGCAGGAGATGGCTCAAAAGTATATTCGTTGGAGCTAGTTACTCTAACCTCGGAATCCGTGCTGATGGGGAGAATGCGTTTGAGAGTGGGATCGTTCTGGAGAGTGCTGATGAACTTGGGGTAGGCAATGTAGACCTCGTCAACCTCTCCATCTGTAAAGGTCTGGATGGCTAGCTTGGAGATGCTACGAGACTCCTCAAAGGTGACTTTTTCACCTAGGTCGTCAAAACGAGCAGCGAGCTCGACATCTTGCTTGCCAGTGATTGTGGTGCGAGCTTTTTTGTGGACGTGAACGACCTTGAGCTTGACGTGCTTGGACTCCTCACGAGACCAGTCACTAATCCTGCGGAAGAGATTGACGTTGAGACCTCCGCAGAGACCCTTATTGGTACTAACGACGATGACCATGGCATTCTTGGGATTATCAACTTGACGCATGAGTGGGTGCATGGCGCTAGAGCCAGTGGAGGAAATATTCTCGATAATGCTCTCTAGTTTTTCGGAAAATGGTCTGGCGGAAGTGGCTGCGTCTTGGGCTTTTTTCATTTTGCTGGCACTAACCATCTCCATGGCTTTTGTAATCTGGGAGATGTTGCCCGCTGACTTAATACGGCGCTTGATTGCAACGAGACTAGGCATCAGTACTCCCGAGATGAGCTGAGATATCCCGTAATGAAACTGATAGCTTGGTGAGCTCAGTCTTGACTGCGTCAGTGATGGCTTTGTCCTTAGTTAACTGCTTGAGAGCACTGGCCGAAGAGGCATCTGTGAGCTGTGAGAGTACTATTTCTTTCCAGGTTGAGATATTAGGGACTGTGACGTGATCTGCGTGTCCCTCTGTGACTAGCCAGATGAGAACAACCTGATGATAGACGTCAAGTGGCTCGTCCCAACCCTGCTTGAGAATCTCGGTAACACGTGCTCCACGGTCGAGCTGTGCCTTGGTCTTGGGATCTAGATCACTAGAGAACTGAGCAAATGCCGCGAGCTCTCTGTACTGGGCGAGGTCGAGTCGCATCTTACCTGAGACTTGCTTCATTGCTTTGATCTGAGCAGCTCCACCTACACGAGAGACTGAGAGACCAGCGTTAACAGCTGGTTTGAAGCCGGAGTTAAAGAGATCTGCCTCGAGATAAATCTGTCCATCGGTGATACTGATGACATTGGTGGGAATGTAGGCGCTTACGTCGCCGGCCTGGGTCTCGATGATGGGGAGAGCGGTGAGTGAGCCGCCACCATGATCCTTATTGAGTCTGATCGAGCGCTCTAGGAGTCTGGAGTGGAGGTAGAAGACGTCACCAGGATAAGCCTCACGACCAGAAGGACGTTTGAGAAGAAGAGAGAGTTCGCGGTATGCCCAAGCGTGCTTACTAAGATCATCGTAGATGATGAGTGCGTCCTGCCCCTTGGAGGCGTAGTACTCGCCTAGTGCTGTGGCTGCATATGGAGCGAGAAACTGCATGGCTGCAGGATCACTGGCTGTTGCGGCAACGACTGTGGTGTACTCCATGGCACCGTATTTTTCGAGTGTGGCGACAAGCTGGGCAACGAAGGAGCGTTTTTGGCCGATTGCGACGTAGATACACTTGAGGTTTTCTTTGGCCTGATTGATGATGGTGGTGATTGCGATACTACTCTTACCTACTCCACGATCTCCGATGATGAGCTCGCGCTGACCACGACCGACTGGGATCATACTGTCAATTGCGACGATACCTGTCTGGACTGGCTCGCTGACTGATTTGCGGGTGATAACTCCTGGGGCGATGTGTTCGACTGGGAAAATGGCTGCTGGTTTGGGAGCGGGCTTGCCGTCGATAGGCTCACATAGTGCGTTGAGTACCCTACCCTCGAACTCAGGGCCGACTGGAACTGAGAGAACGCGACCCGAGGCGTATGCGGAGTCGCCTTCTTTGAGATGTTGGTACTCACCAAGCATGACGATACCAACGGAGTCAGGAAGAAGGTTGAGTGCAAGGCCCTGCACACCACCAGGGAACTCAACCAACTCTGTCATCATGACGTCGTTGAGGCCAGAGAGATAGGCGACACCGTCTCCAATTGAGACAATGTTACCGGCACTACGAGGCTTCGCAACATCCTTGTATGAGTCGATTTTGTTGAGGAGGTCTTGTGCTGGATTAGAGTTGGTCATAAGTATTTCCTTTATATAACTTGCGCGAGCCTTTCGAGTGAACCTGAGAGAGAGTGGTCGTACTCTACCCCATTGATGGTGAGCTTGAATCCAGCAATAAGCTGCTGATCTATCTTGACTACTAGCTCAGTTCCTTTCCCCACCTGTTTCTCGACAAACTTGGAGATTGTCTTGAGATTAGATGCGCTGAGCTGATTTGCCACGCGCAGTTGAGCCTTTTGTTTTACCATAATTAACCTTTTAAGCTAACTTCTTAACCATAGAGTTGGTAATAGAGGTGATTTCTTTGGCACTCAGTGAGTCGGAGAGGAGCTTCTTGGTGGTTGCGATCGTGAGATCTTTGAGGGAACTAGCCATCTTCTTCTCTTGGTCTTTGAGGCTGGCCTTAGCAGAGTTTACGATACCCTCTGCTTCTTTTTTCGCTTCTGCACGGGCTTTTTTGAGAACCTCTGCTGCTTTGGCTTTTGCGGTCACCTCAGCTGCACTGACTAGCTTGGCTGCTTCGCGCCTAGCTTTGGCAACTGCTTTTTTCTTGGTTTCTTCGAGATCTGACTGGGCCTTGAGGTTGGCCTCGGCAGCTTTGAGTCCGTCGTTGATCTTGAGAGCTCTCTCGTCTAGAACCTTTTGGATTGGTTTGTAGAGGAACTTAGTGAGAACAAAGAAGATGACCCCAAAGTTAACTGCCTGAAACAGGACTTGCATAAAATTGATTTCCATTTGTGTGTGTCCTTTCTTGTTAGACGAACTTTAGGATAAGAGCCACAACTAATGCATAGATTGCGAGCGCTTCGGCAAAGGCGAAGCCAAGAATCATGTTCGTCTGGATCTTGCTGGTTGCTTCTGGGTTGCGGCCAATGGCCTGCATGGCACCCATACCAACTAATCCGATACCGATACCAGGGCCCAAAGCTCCTAGTCCCATGGCAAGACCAACGGCAAGACCGTTAAAATCTGCTGGTGCAGATCCCGCGGCGACTGCCTGGACTGCTTGTTCTGCTACTTGTGCAACTGCTTCTGCTGCCATAATTACCTTCCTTCGGCTAAGCTCAGGACTATTGCCTTTCGGCTAAGTTCAGGCTATAAGCCTTTTTATAATTTGCTATTAATGATCTCCTCCGTCGTGGCTAAGAGTAGCCATATTCATAAAGACGGTAGAGAGCATCATAAAGACCAAGCCCTGGATCACACCAACAAAGAGCTCGAGGGCGTAGAAAGGCATCGGCGCAACAACTGGGATAAGGAAGGTCATGACTGCGATGAGAACCTCACCTGCGAAGATGTTACCAAAGAGACGGAAGGTAAAAGAGATGATCTTAGAGAACTCAGAGACTAGCTCAAGGATGCCGACAAATGCGTTGATGGGATTACTGAAGTTAAAAAACTTTTTGAGGTACTTGAATCCCTGGTACTTAAAGCCATAGTACTGGACCATAAACATGGCGATGAGGGCGAGGGCGAGCGTTGCGTTGATGTCGGCTGTTGGGCCACGGAGAATAGGGATAAATACTTCTTTGCCGTGCATGATGCCGTTAAATCCAATTGAGCCAGCACCAGGTAGGAGACCTGACCAGTTAGCAGGAACGATGTAGATAAAGAAGGTGGCAACAAGTGGAAAAAAGACGCGAGCCTTGGCTGAGCCTGCGATACTCTCGACTAGATTATATAGTCCCTCGATAATAACCTCGAGAAACATCTGAGATCCTTTGAGCTTACCTTTGAGCTTGAATGAGCGGGAGGCAATGATGATGGGGATAAGGATAAGGAGAGTGACTGCCCATGAGGTGACGATGGAGTTGGTGATGGAAATACCAAAAAGATTAAAAAGTGGTTCTGCGCTGATTGAGATATGTAGTGATGACATATGGTTATTTATATTATCCGCTCAAGTAGTTTTCGTCAATAAGTAAAGTTATAGACATAATAAGTAACTCTCATAAATGAGAATGACTAAGTTGTATTATGTGGCAAGAGAGGGGGAAATGCAAGGGATGGATAAGTGGTGCTGTTGCTAGCGATCGAAGATGGCTTGGAAAATGGTACTCAACCTGAGGACGATTTTTTGGAAGAAATTGGGTTGAGTATTATTGGTTAGCGTGTCTTCTGGAGTATCTATTTGATTAACATCACCTTCTTTTAGATCCTGGTTATTGCTGGAGACCTCTATGTCTTCTGGTAGGTACGCGGTGTCTTCTGTGATTGGAGAATTTTGGGCGGTTTCGTTTTTGTAGAAGATAGTCTCTTTGGTGGATCCATCGGGATTAGTCTTAACCTTCATGGCATTACTCCAGTCGCCAGAGCTGCAGTCATCCATTCCCCTAAGTCTGAAGTAGTAAGTAGTATCTGGGTTAAGAGAGTTAATAGTATAGTCTTGTACTCCGTTTCTCCCCAAGGTAGTCCTAACCGCATACTCTTCAGTGGATGAATCTCTTGAGTATGAGATATGAAAAGAACTGGAGTCAGGAAGGGGGGTAAAGCTTAGTTTGGCCGAGTTATCTGTGGTACTAACCTGAAATAGATCGGGGTGAGATCCTGGGGCAAAGTAGTCACAAGATGTGCTAGAACCTCCAGAACCATCATCACTACTAGAATCTGCTGATCCATTATCCGCAACCACTGCCGCCTCTTCCCCAAATAGTACAAAGGTAGAGAAAGCTGTGGTGGTGCAGGTAATAGTTTTTGCAGTGGTGTCGGTGACACAAGAGTCT
>Ga0233437_1002262_pt1 | contig 30031 bp, 34 predicted proteins | sample SI_122_August201_FD_182714 | JGI IMG/M metagenome (GOLD analysis project Ga0233437, IMG submission 182714) | Seawater microbial communities from Saanich Inlet, British Columbia, Canada - SI_122_August2016_200_MG | ecosystem: Environmental > Aquatic > Marine > Inlet | place: Canada: British... | reverse complement strand
GATTACGGGTGTGTCGGAGTATGAGGCGCCTGTTACGCCGGACGAGGCGTTACTGTGTCGTTTGTTTGGCGAGCTGACGGGGGCCGCGCGTGTCTCTGTGACGGAGAGCTTCTTTGCCCTTGGGGGTCATTCTCTTTTAGTGATGCGGCTTGTTGCGCGTGTACGTGCGGAGCGCGGTGTCGAGCTGCCACTGCGTTCGGTCTTTGCGCACCCGAGTGCGCGGGCATTGGCGGTCGCACTATCGCAGGTGCATACATACGATCCTATACTTCCGATTAGGGCCGATGGAACGGAGCGTCCGTTGTTCTGCGTTCATCCTGCAACTGGATCGTCGACAGTGTTTGCCAACCTTACAAACGAGCTGCCGGAGGATATTCCTGTTTATGGCATGCAGGCAAAACACCTGTCAGCGTCCGAGACAGGACACACATCTCTCTATGAGATGGCAGAATGTTATGTGGAGGCAGTGCAACGGGTACAACCTCAAGGACCTTACCGATTGCTGGGTTGGTCCCTTGGCGGTGCTATTGTGCAGGAAATGGTTGCGCAACTGGAAGCGCAGGGCGAGATTGTAGATGTTGCATTACTCTTGGATTCATCTCTGAGTGGAGACGATATGCCCGATGTAGAGCAGGGTGATGAAACGGAGTTACTTTCTAACATTGTAGAAGAAGAGCTGGGACTTTCTTCTAAAGGTATGAGCCATATGGCATTAAAAGAGGTCCTGTTACTTGAAGTTAAACGCACCGGTTTAATGCCTCAGGCAGCGGAAATTACGGACCTGAATGGAATTATTGCGGGAATGCACCAAGCATCGGCTTTAATGGCAGAGTGGCCTGGTTGTTCGCAACTCAGTGCTCCCATCACATTTGTGCGCGCGAGTGACAATGAGCGGACTGATTTGAGTGAGAGACTATCCGAGCTGACACAAGGTAAGGTCAAGATTGTTTCCCTCTCATCCACGCATTTCAGGATGGGCAATCATGAGAACAGTCGTGAGCTTGCTCTATTGGTAAAAGACGCTCTTAAGGTGGACTAGGCTTTTTGATGGATGGAAGGGTATTCATCAGTGCTAGAACTAACTTTGCTCTGCTATTTAACTCCTAAGGCTCAACAGATTGAGGTCTGATTTATTTCAAACTCTTCTGGTGCGTTGATAGGGCAGGAGGGTAACAAGTATTGTTACCACTCATACCATTAAAGATCAGATCGAGTTTATCTGAAACAACATAAGCAGCTTCATCTGTATTCTCCACATCAGGTGATACAATTGATATAAATGGCGAAGGTTTATAAAACGTTTCCCAAGCCTCCTGATCCAGCGCATATAGCCCACCTGATTGTTTACGGATTGTTTCAAGAGCAGCTTTAGCGGCGCGTAGCTCTTTAACTGCGGATATTTCATCAAGATATGTCCGGACATAATAAGGGCAGTCAGGTGCTGGAGTATCTTGTAACTCAGCAGCTTTCACTGCCTCCTGCCAACGCTGATACGCCTTTCTGACGCTATAGGGCATATCAGGAATGATAAGCTCTCTATCTTCATGGGCGTTATGAGTGACCTCAGCATCAATACCGTGGACATCCATCCAGCTATTCATTTGTTCAGAGACAACGCCCCGTATTAATATTTTACCGCCGGTCGCGCGGCTCTTTGAGCACAGGCTTTTAAACTCTCTGTCTTTGTTCACCTTCTTAGTCATGAGGCCCTCATCATCAAATCCGCGAGTGGTTGCAGTACTGTGGACATGATAGGTGTATTTACCAAGCTGTTCAGACCAGTCTTTGTGAATGGCCCATTCGATACCAAGACCATAGTCATCAACAATGAACTTCAGCATATTTGTAGCAAACTTCGTATGGAGATCTTCCGGAACTTCCAACGGAATGGCTATCTCCAGCGTGCGTCCGAGAACTGCATTTACCGCCGTTTCAGTGGCCTCAACGGATGACCACAACACTTCGGGATCAAGATAATCGTCATTCGCGTGCGCGGGTAGAAGTATGCCATTATCCTGTAACTCGGATGATTTATGTAAGAAGTCGAACTCATCAAATGTCGTACCGCGTACATATGCAGACCGGCGGCGAACAGAACCGCCATCGGACTTTGCAACAACCCCAACTGATACTCTAAAGAATGCCATCTGATTTCCGTGCTCCGCAGGACGAGCCTAAATCCTTCAGGATTTTGGGTAAGCGAGCACACTCCTTTTTTGTTTTGTTAACCTTTCAGTTTGCATTTTGGTTGCAACAAACAACTTAACAAGGAGATCAGGGATATAAGAACATGGGAAAGAGAATAAAATCAGACGCGGAACTAAGAGCAGAATTAGCAGTACAAAAAGCGCGTGAGCGACTTCAGCAGATAAGACGCAAAGATACCAAGGCCAAACGGAAAGAGCATGACACCGCAATTTTTACAGTGGGTGCTATGTTTGCAGATCTGCTTACACGAGATCCGAAAACAGCAGATGAAGTCATGAGAGACCTTATAGAAGGCGTTAATACTGACTTGCTATATGATGCGCGTCGTCAGGCAGTTCTGAATAGCTTTGGGTATGAATTGCCAGAAAAGACACAGGCCACAACAGAATAATTAAAAACCAATAGGTGCTAAATTGTGACTTCATAACCTCGTAATCTCAGATTAATGAAGTTATGAAAAACGAAGGCTATACCTGTAAAAAGTATTAGCCTGATGAATATAACAATTGAACAACTTGAAGACTGCATAATCTATATGGCCAAAGCAATTGAGATCCGCCCTGACGGAGATTTGTATATTCCAATCTTTGAAAGCCTTTAGGACGAAATCCAAAAGCGGCGTTCAAAGACTAATACTAAATCAAGAATATCCATGATTGCTTCACGGGAATAAATTGGGATTAGGGGCAAGGCTTGGTGTATTCAGGGCACTTACGTAAATCTGGGGTACCAACACAACTTCTGAAGTTAGCTTCTAATACCCATGATCTGTGCGTCGTTGAGTCTTCAGTTCTTCTGTAATAGTGATTACTATCAGTGTATTATAATATTTTTCTTACACCTTGCTAAGGCCTTCAGTAGTATTGTTTCACTGAGACCAGTCAGGGGGGCGTTTATCTATAAAAGCGTTTATCCCTTCTTTGGTCTCCAGCTCCAACATATTTTCGACCATAACGTTCCCAGTATATGAATATGCGTCGGCTATCGGCATCTGTAATTGTTTGTAAAACGCTTCTTTACCAATTTTAACGGCCACTGCTAGTTTAGCGCTAATTTGTTCCGCTAAAGCCTGAGTTTCTGTCGCTAAATCATTGTGCGAGACTGATCGGTTGATTAATCCCAGTGATACGGCACGATCAGCCTCTATAAACTCCCCGGTCGTTAGCATTTCAAACGCTTGTTTGCGTGGGATGTTTCGGCTTAGAGCAACCATAGGCGTTGAGCAAAATAACCCAATGTTTACACCATTTACTCCAAAACGCGTACCTTGTGCAGCAACAGCCAAATCACAAGTGGCAACCAGCTGGCAGCCAGCTGCTGTTGCGACGCCATGTACCTGAGCAATTACAGGTTGTGGCAGTGATTGAACCCTTGCCATCATACTTGAACATCGATCAAATAAATCTTTGAAGTATGTACGCCCACCATCGTTAGCATTTCGTTTAGAGGTCATTTGTTTTAGATCGTGGCCTGCACAAAAAGCCTTTCCAGCTCCAGAGAGAATTACGACGCGAATATTTTTATCGTCTGCGATTTCATCTAGCGCGTTGTGCAAAGTTGCGATCATTTCGTCCGAAAGCGCGTTCAGGCGTTCGGGTGAGTTCATTTTTAGATGTGCTACACCTTCTGTAATTGTGCGTTCCAGAATTGTCATTTTAACCTCCGTTGAGTTACTGGAGTATTCTAAAACAGTGTTGAAGAGAGGGAAAGCATGACTTTAGCAATGAACAAGGCGCTAATGAATACGTTTTTAGCGTCAGTTTTTCAAGAGGTTTCAAATGAATTTCATGTTGAAGATGTTTGTGAGGGTAAGGTAACGTTGCGCCTTTTGGTTAATGAAAAACATTTGCGTCCAGGTGGTACGGTGTCGGGACCCGCAATGTTTAGCTTAGCGGATGTTACAGCTTACATGCTGACCTTGGCACATATCGGACCTCGCGCATTAGCAGTTACAACAAATTGTTCAATTGATTTCATGCGAAAGCCATCTTCTGGTGTTGATTTAATTGCCTTTGGTCGACTTCTGAAGATTGGCAAGACTTTGTCCGTGTGTGATGTGTTTATTCACTCTGAAGGTTGTGAAAAGGTTGTGGCAAGAGCTAGTTTAACTTATTCTATCCCACCCACTGGCGTTGAACTCACAAACTAAGGCAACGTAATCATTGTAATATTGTGTAAATTATTTAAAAAATGTTTTACCACTGATCTTACAAGCCTATCATTGGTTCTGCCTATTAAAACCATTTCCCTACCCGTAGACACGTGCGGGCTCTCTTGACACTTCCTGTAAATTCATCGAACCACAAGGTTTTAAAGTGAATGACTTAAGGCCATGAATTGAGAGATCATTCTCTCAATGAAAAATTACTGATTTACGGTTTTCATAGTAAAGAGCTGTATTTTATTTTGTTTTAAATGCCATATTTTTGTTTATTTGACCTCAATATAAAAGTTTACACCTCAATATTAATTGTTCTTTTGTACGAAGAAATGGGGATAGGTCAAAAAATCGCTGAAAACTACTCCGAGTAATTCGCACCCGAAACCAACCAATTTAACCTCGTAATTCGTTTTATTGTCAGGTTGAAACGAATAGTGCTGGTGGGGGAGCCTGATTTTTTAGGCGAAGAGATTTAATTGCAATTAACCAAATTAGTAAATTGTGAATATTTTATACAAAATACAAAATTAGATATCATTTTAAATTTTAGAAATTAATAAAGATCAAGACTCGTATAATTAAACATAGCAACTTTTTCTATAGGTTTAGCGTTTAATCAATCTTACAAAAGTATCAAAATAAAAATTAAGGTATCTTAATACCCCATAATTAACTACATGAAATTTATTAGTTTTTCATTGACTGAGCTAAATCTTGCTATATAAGGACATCGAAGAAATCATTATACCATTTGGACGAAACATTATGAAAACCTTTACCGCAACACCTGCGGATATAGACAAAAAATGGATCATTATCGATGCCGAAGGCATTGTATTAGGTCGACTTGCCTCGATCGTCGCAATGCGACTTCGTGGCAAACATAAAGCATCATTTACGCCGCACATGGATTGTGGCGATAATGTTATTATAGTAAATGCAGAGAAGATTCAGTTGACTGGAAATAAACGGCAGGAACAGCATTACTGGCACACGGGTCATCCAGGAGGGATCAAATCCCGATCAAAGGAAGATATTCTGGAGGGCAAACATCCAGAGCGTGTCTTAACCTTAGCGGTAAAACGTATGCTTCCTGGTAATCGTTTAAGTCGTCAAATTATGACTAACCTGCGTGTCTACGCAGGCTCTAACCATCCCCATGAGGCGCAAAGCCCCGAAGTCTTGGATGTTGCATCCATGAACCCGAAAAACACACGGAGCGCATGAGCATGTCTGATGAAATCAACACACTTGAAGACTTACAAGCTGTGGCTGGTAGCGGTGCTGCTACAATAGAAGTAGACTTAGCAACTAGAGAACCAGTTCGTGACGAACTTGGTCGGTCCTATGCTACAGGTAAACGCAAAGATGCTATTGCAAGAGTTTGGATTAAACCAGGCTCGGGTAAAGTTACAGTGAATGGTAAAGATATGAATGTGTATTTTGCCCGTCCAGTTTTGCAAATGATACTAGCTCAACCGTTTACAGTTGCTGGGGTTGAGGGTGAATTTGACGTAACTGCTACTGTTAAGGGTGGAGGGCTGTCTGGCCAAGCTGGTGCTGTCAAGCATGGTGTATCCAAGGCGCTGCAATTTTATAACCCCAGCTTGCGTGGTGCTTTGAAAGCAGCGGGTTTCCTTACTCGCGATAGTAGGGTCGTAGAGCGTAAAAAGTATGGTAAGGCAAAGGCTCGTAAAAGCTTCCAGTTTTCCAAGAGATAACTTCTATACTCTGTATAATAGATCACAAATAAAAGGCTGCGTTATTCGCAGCCTTTTTGCTATATATATAATTATTGTATTAGACAAAGCCCTCAAACACTGCTGCTAATAATAGCTCAAAAACTTGAGTCACAATTCTATAAATCATAATTTGGCCCAAAAGTTTAATTTTTCGAATTTACTATTTGCAGACTTAACTGATCGAAAAGAGTGAGAAGTAATGAAAATATCCGAATCTTCTGTAGATGACACTCGCCCTCGCGTCCGTATGCGCCCCAAAACTGATGCGCGTCGTATTCGCTTTGGCTACCCATGGTGCTATGCGAATGAAATAGTAACTGATCGCCGTACTAAAGCATTAACCCCCGGCTCTTTGGTCATTTTAGAAGATGAAAATCGCAATCCTCTAGGTCTGGCTGCGGTCAACCCTATATCCAAAATTTTTGCGCGGCTTATTGATCTAGATCCAGCGGCCGATGTAAATCAAGAGTGGTTTGCACATCGGATCAATAAAGCTCTTTCATTACGTGATCAATTGTTTAATGAGCCTTATTATAGGTTAGTTCACGCAGAGGCGGATGGTCTGCCGGGTATCGTTATCGATCGCTTTGGCGATACGTTAGTTATACAACCTAACGCGGCTTGGGCTGACCAGAGGATGAAAATGTTGACGGCAGCCGCAGTTGAAGTGACCGGCGCAGAATGTGTTGTTAAGAATTCAAGTGGGCGAGCACGTAACTTGGAAGCGCTTGACGATGTCACAACAATTGTATTCGGAAAGCTACCCCCAATGCCTGTTAAAGTTCCCATGAACGGAGCTATCTATATGGCAGACCTAATGGGTGGGCAAAAAACTGGGCTTTATTATGATCAACGACCTAATCACAGATTTGTGCAAGACTTGGCAAACGGTGCGCGAGTGTTGGACGTATTCTCTCATGTAGGTGGATTTGGTCTTGCTGCCTTGGCTGGAGGCGCTGAGTCGCTGATTTGCGTTGACTCGTCAGAGCCGAGTCTGGAATTTGCGGCGCAAGCCGCTGAAGCAATGGGTGTTAAAGAAATATTTAATATCCGCCACGGTGATGCTTTTTCAGTATTATCTACGCTAAATGACGAACGAGAACTATTCGATCTAGTAGTTTGCGATCCACCAGCTTTTGCACCTGCGCGTCAGTCACTTGATGCTGGTTTACGTGCTTATGAACGTATTGCGCGATTATCTGCCACCTTAGTTGCTGAAAATGGGATTTTAGTTCTATGCAGTTGCTCTCATGCGGCTGACCTAGAAAAATTTCGTGGAGCCAGTTTGCGTGGTATAGGACGAGCAGGGCGTAAACCTGTGTTAATACACACTAGCTTTGCTGGTCCTGATCATCCTTTGTTGCCTCAGTTGGCTGAAAGTGGGTATCTTAAAGCCTTATTTTTTCGTCTATGAAAATTCTAATTGATGCGAACGTTCTATACCCCACAGTTATGCGGGAGGTTGTTTTAGGTGTGGCTCGGGTAGGGTTATTTGAACCACGATGGTCAGCACGTATTCTCGAAGAGTGGGCTCGAGCTGCGGGGCGACTTGGGCCTGATGTTGAGGCTCAAGCACGTGCAGAAATCGTAATGCTGCAAGCAGCATGGCCACAAGCGGAAATTCGGTATCTGTCAGAGCTTGAGGCCCGGTTATGGTTGCCAGACTCAAACGATATACATGTTTTAGCGGCAGCAGTTTCTGGCTCAGTTGATGCAATAATGACCGCAAATTTAAAAGATTTTCCACGAAATATTTTAGCGGAAGAAGGTCTGATACGATTTGGGCCGGACAATTATTTAAAAGGTTGCGCTGAATCTGATATAACGGCAGTCTTTCCAGTGGCCAGTGCAGTTCTTTCTGAAGCAAGACGCCTTTCCGGTGAGGATTGGACCATGCGTAAGCTTATGAAAAAAGCGCGCTTGCCCCTTTTTGGGAAGGCTATCGAACGTTTATCTTGTTAGACTGAGCATTCCCATTTATCGCGCAAGTTTTTTAATGCTTGCACTCGTTTTGGAGTGATAGGATGACTTAGCAACCATGCAGGCGCTTGATTTGGACCCGCCTTTGTCAAAGCTTCAAGTTTTTCAAATAATGTAATTTGTGGCTCAATTCCTATACCCGCTTTTACCAACAAAGCAGCTGCATAAGCATCCGCTTCGTACTCATCACTGCGAGAAAGCCCTGCTGCAAGCAGTTTTGTGAACCCATTAGCTATCCATACGCCTCCTCCAGGGATGAACCTTGACAAAACCATTGCTAGAACCGTGCGCAGTGCGTTTTGACTGGAAAAGTCGATCATTCGTCTTCTGCTGTGGCCTAAAGCCACATGTCCTAATTCATGTGCAATGACGCTAGCCATTTCTGCTGCCGAAACGGTTCCTTCTCGAAATTTATTGTAAAATCCACGAGTTATAAAAATACGCCCATCAGGCGCCGCTAGGCCATTAACTGGTTTGATTTCGTAAATGTAAACTCGAACTCTTTTAATATCTAGCGCAGCTGCGAGTTGGTCGCACATTTGACGCAACATTGGATCTGTCAGTTCAGTTGATTTTTGTTTCAATTCGCGTGCAGTGCGCCAAATGGAAAGGCGGTACATTACTAATCCATAGGCCAGCGCAAGAAGAATTGGGATGAGTTTGATCATAGACCTGATATGGGACTGACAATGCTTTGGAGCAAGCTAAATTAAAAAAAATCCTTCTAAATAAATAGAAATAAACAAGCAATAAATATTTTTAATGGTAAATGTGGTCATTAAGAGATCGTTTTTCTGAGTCCAAGTGAACAATGGAAATACTGTGTTTAACTAAAATACCAAGTCGTTTGATTTATTTTTAAAAGAGCATTTCTTTTAATTGGTTTGTCTAACAATTCTAAACAATAGATTGCTGTAAAGAGATGAAAATAAGTAAAGGGTTAGTCTCGTCTCTATATAATCAACGGGTAAGAGTTTTTATACCAGTATTAAGTCCAGCTAGTGTCATTGGTACCATCAATTCGGGTCCAAATATTTCTTGTATCATTTTAATTGAGTGAGTGTAATTCCAATATTTTTCGGGCATTGGGTTAATCCACAGATTAGATTGCCACTGATCTCGTGCACGTTTTAGCCAGACTTGACCTGCCTCTGCGTTCCAGTGCTCGTTTGCTCCGCCAGGGTAGGCAAGCTCATAAGGAGACATGCTGGCATCGCCTACGAAAATACATTTATAATCGGGACCGTATTTCTGCAAAATATCGTGTGTGCGCGTTTGTGCATCCCAGCGGCGATGATTGTCTTTCCACACTCCCTCATAGAGGCAGTTGTGAAAATAAAAATATTCCAAATGTTTGAATTCTGATTTTGCAGCGGAAAATAACTCTTCAACCACTTTTATATGAGAATCCATACTGCCACCAACATCTAAAAAGAGTAATACTTTTATGGCATTACGTCGTTCGGGTCGGGTTTTGACATCCAAGTAACCCTGTTCTGCTGTTGCACGAATGGTACCGTTTAGGTCTAACTCTTGAGTTGCACCGTCGCGAGCCCATTGGCGCAATCGTTTAAGGGCAACTTTGATGTTACGTGTACCGAGTTCGACTGTATCATCTAAATTTTTAAATTCTCGCTTATCCCAAACCTTAGTTGCGCGTTGATGTTTAGATTCATTTTGACCAATTCGTACGCCCTCGGGATTATAACCATAAGCGCCAAAGGGGGAGGTGCCGGCAGTGCCTATCCACTTACTACCGCCTTGATGACGTCCTTTTTGCTCCTCAAGCCTTTTTTTCAATGTTTCCATTAACTTATCAAAGCCACCCAATGCTTCAATTTCAGCACGCTCTTTTGAATTTAGATGCTTTTCAGCAAGTTTTTCTAGCCATTCCTTTGGGAGATTGATGACATCCAGTACCTGCTCAGTTGTGATTTGTTCAATTCCATCAAATGTTGCGGCGAACGCTCTGTCAAATTTATCGATGTTACGTTCATCTTTAACCATGCTCACCCGTGCAAGGTAATAAAAAGCTTCCATGTCATATGTTGCCAACCCAAACTTCATTCCTTTTAGAAAAATCAAAAATTCGCGCAAACTTACTGGCACATCATTTTTCCGTAAATTTTCAAAAAAAGGCAAAAACATTTCAGCTGCTTAAAATTCGATCAATTACAATTGTTGAAATTAATCCAACAACAATAAAAGCTAATGAGTAGCCCGCTGCATATTGTGCAATATCCAAGCGATTACCACCTCTTTTCTTTGCTGTTATTCCGCCGGTAATCGCCCCGGTTAGTGCCGCTAGTATAACGATCATTTCACAGCCTTTCAAAAGCTTATAGCTTGGTTCAAATTGTATAGCGGAGTAATTTAAATATTTTACAGATTAGATAATCAAGTCAATTGACGAACAGGCAGTAATGTTTACTGCTTGTGTTGTCCACTCTGACAATTTCCTAGCATTAAGTTAATTAGTGCTGCCGCAGTTTTGCCTTTAATTAAAGTACAATGATAGGCCATATATTTTTTTGGATAATTAACGTTGCCCCCGCGCTATAAATGCAAGCCGTTCAAACAAGTGAACATCCTGTTCGTTTTTCAACAGAGCGCCGTGAAGTTTTGGTAAAGATTGCGCACCATCCATTTTTAGATCAGCTACTGTGAGTTCTTCAGAAAGTAGTAATTTTAGCCAATCGAGCACTTCAGAAGTAGATGGCTTCTTTTTTAATCCTTGTTGATCACGAATTTCAAAGAATTGTGTTAGCGCAGTGGACAATAAATTTTCTTTAATATCAGGGTAATGGACTGTAACAATTTTTTTCATTGTATCCATGTCGGGAAAGCGAATGTAGTGAAAGAAACACCGTCTTAAGAAGGCGTCAGGCAGTTCCTTTTCGTTATTAGATGTTATTATCACAATCGGGCGGTTCAGAGCTTTAACGGTTTCACCTGTCTCGTAGACATAAAACTCCATTTTATCTATTTCTTGCAATAGATCATTAGGAAACTCTATATCCGCTTTATCAACTTCATCAATTAGAAGAACGACTTTTTCTTTTGAAGAAAAAGCTTCCCAAAGTTTTCCTTTTTTAATGTAGTTACTTACATCATGAACTTTATCCTCACCAAGCTGACTGTCGCGTAATCGACTTACAGCGTCATATTCATATAGCCCTTGTTGAGCTCTTGTGGTTGATTTTATATTCCATTCTATCAAACGAACACCGAGTGAGCGCGCAACTTGCTGTGCTAACTCCGTTTTGCCGGTGCCTGGTTCACCCTTCACTAAAAGGGGACGCTCGAGTGTCACCGCTGCATTTACTGCAATTGTGAGGTCGTGAGTAGCTACATAAACATCTGTACCTTGAAACTTCATTTTAATTCACCTTAATGCGGTCTTTTGATCCCTTGGTTACTTTTAGCCAGTTTGATGCTGGATTGTGTAGTGACAATGTTAAGGAGCTTCGATACACGCTGCAAAATAATGTCGACTTGGGAACTGCAAAATGGGTAATTGCATGAACAAAGTTAGCTAAAAAAGGGAGTGCGCATGAAACAGGAAGTTTTTCTACCGGATAACTACAGCCCGGCTGAAAACGAGCCGTTCATGAATGAACTGCAAGTAGAGTATTTTAGGCGTAAACTTTTGACGTGGAAATCCGAACTTCTTGCTGGAAGCAAAGACACAATAGAAGGGCTTCAGGATGGCACTCGCAATATTCCAGATATTACAGATCGGGCAAGTGAAGAGACCGATCGCGCTTTGGAATTGCGCACCCGAGACCGGCAACGAAAATTGGTATCAAAAATTGATGGGGCCTTGCGTCGTATTGAAGAAGGTGAATTTGGTTATTGTACTGTGACTGGAGAGCCAATTTCACTTAAACGTCTTGATGCTCGACCCATTGCTACAATGAGCTTGGAAGCACAGGAGCGGCACGAACGTCGCGAGAAAGTTCATCGAGACGAATAACTGTTCGCCTGCGATCTATAAATCGTTGTAAACTTGTCCGTTGATTTTTATAATTAAAACCGAAATATTATCATTCATAGTTTATTTAAAGAGCACAAATTTCACTTCTTTCGGTTTATTATAGAATTTATTTTACTAATTTAATATGGTCTAGAGACGATGAATTACTCACTGTCTAGCCTAAAAGCTTTTGATAATTCATCAGTTCTCTCTAAGGACGTAGCCTACAGATAGTCTTTAAGTAGTGAGAACTTAAGATTAGCGCTTTCGAAGCGCCAATAGCCAAAATCCTGCAAGAATAATTGACAGTAAAACGTTCCATCCTGCCATGCTGATGCCTGCAAATTGCCACGCAATATCATCACAACGAACTACTGGTGATTTCATTATTTGATTAAATAAATCCTCAGTAGTCATGCCTTCTATTGAGGAAGATGTGCATGAAACTGGTCCTTGCCACCATCTGGATTCCACACCCACATGGTACAAGCCAATACCCGCAGACACCAAAACAGTTAGTGAACCTAGAATGATAAAGGTGGAATTTGGTCTGCGTAATGCTACCAAACTCATAGCTATCGCAACTACGTGTGGATAGCGTTGCCAAATGCAAAGTTTGCAAGGCACTAAATTTTCCCAATACTGAAATATGATTGCACTTAGAAGCAAGCTAACGGAACCGCCAGCCGCTAATAGAATCCAATATTTTTGCTTCACAACGCTCTCACCGTAATTAGGCCGCCAATAAGAAGCATGATAAACAAAATGAAAACAAGCCCCAAGCGTTGTTCAATAAAGCAACGAATTGGTTTTCCATATTTCCATAATAACGCAGCCACAATAAAAAAACGAATTCCACGAGCAATAATAGATGTAATGATAAAAGTGGTCAGCGGCATCGCTGTCCATCCTGACATTATTGTAATGACCTTAAATGGGAAAGGTGTAATACCAGCAGTTAAAACAGCCAAAAAACCAAAATTGTTAAAGCGACTATTGAACTCATACATTGCATCAGTTTTACCCAGTGCTGTTAAAATGGGCTGCCCTAGGCTTTCAAAAGCAATAGCACCAATTAAATATCCTAGAATTCCGCCTAATACAGATGATATACATGCAACTGTTGCTATCAACCAGGCGCGCTTTGGAGCAGCCAAAATCATTGGGATCATCAATACATCGGGTGGAATTGGGAAAATGGAACTTTCGATAAATGCTATAAAAGCTAAAACCCACAAGGCGCGGGGGTGATCCGCCCAACCCATTGTCCAATTGTATAATCGTCTAATCATATTGTTGGAAAAACACGGGTTGGAGCACAGGTCAAGATGTTTAGGCTTGCCCACTGAGCAAACAAGCCTTAACACATCGATTTGTGCCCAAGTGGCGGAATGGTAGACGCAGGGGATTCAAAATCCCCCGTCCTAACGGACGTGCCGGTTCGAGTCCGGCCTTGGGTACCACACTTACCTCCGCAAACCTTATATTTTTAAAGAATAAAAATAACTTAGAATTTACGGGATATTTCACGTAGACTTTTGATGGCCTTTTTCTGTTCTAAAGTTAAAGTAGTTTTTATTTATGGCATCATTTTTGGATTGAAACGATGACAAAACAATGTGTTACTTCTGTGTTATTTTTTTTTACATTTTCGTGCTGTTCACCTGCCAGAGCAGAGTGGACGGAATTAGGTTATAATAATTTGGGGACTATTTTCTATTTGGATTTTAGTGAAATTAAATTGCGAGGAAATTATGTTTATTACTGGCTCCTGTCAGACTTCATAGATCCAAGCCCCCATGGAGATTTTTCTGCTAAAATCCTTTATGAATTGGATTGTGGTACCCCCATTAAGCAAAGGGCGTCCCAAGCAACTTATTATACAGCATCTATGGCAGAAGGAGTTTCGAGTGCGGTTGATAACAGTGGGAAGGACTGGGAATATACTATTGCTGGCAGTGTTGGAGACACGATAACGAAAATAGTATGTAGTCATATATTTTAAACTGATTGCGATGACCCAATACTGATATTAAAAATATAAAACCTATTGGCGTTCTCTTCTAGTTAAATAATTGAATTAGAGAACAATTTACAATTCATGTTTGACTGCTTTGTTTGGAATTTATGTCGTAAAGATATAATATTTTATCCGTGTATTAGGGCACTCTATAATCGTGGATAATCTGAAAATTTGGCGTAAAATGGTAAGCTTTTCAATTATTATTGTTTTATCCACTGATTGGATCACAAAGATTAATAACTGGAGAAAAACTATGATTAATAAAAAATGGCTTCCTATCACAGCCCTTGCTGCCCTGGCGGCTTGTGCAACTACTGCGGAAAATGATGATTTTGATGTGTTACCAAAATCGAGTGCGACTTTTGTAGAGTGGGGGGAGGCTGAAGGCTGGGACATTCTGGTAGATACAAGCCGTGGTACATGTCTTATTGAGCGTGTTGACACTAATGGGACCGTTGTTCAAATGGGTCTAACATCGAATGCTGAATTTGGGTATTTAGGCGTATTTACCCAAGCAGATGTAAGTCCAAAAGACAATTTGGTGCATGTATCACTTGATGGAAAACAATATTACGGTGATGCGGAAGCACAAACTTCGAAATTAAAGAACGGTTATAAAGGTGGTTATATTTTGGCCAACAACCAGAACTTCGTGAATGATGTGATGAAAAAGTATGTCATGTCAGTTTACCCGGAAGACGCCAACACTTTCGATGTGAGCCTGGATGGTACAAACGAAGCGATTAAACAAGCGCGTCAATGTAATGCTGAACAAACAAGCTAATAAATTTGAAAGTCAATTGGCGCTTACACGCGCCAATTGACATCATTTATTACAACTAACCGTCACGATAATTCTCTTAATTTCAAATTGCTGTCTTTTAAGATCGCTATTGAAGTGACTTGGCTGCCGACCCAAGTGAGAAAAATGCCAGGCCTGATGATATCATATTTATGCCAATCATCAATCCAATAGCCCATTCTGCCGTGCTTGGGAGACCTAGAATTATTAATACTCCTGCCAATACACCAACAAGGCCTGAGAACATCATCCATCCCCATCCGCTGTTTGGTCGCAGGTTGTTTGCCATTATAGCCTCTAAGGTGCCATGTGCGATGAAAGTAATGGCCAAGAGAACCGTCAGTCCGATAATTCCTGCAAATAAATCAAAAGCTAACCAACAACCTGCAACCAAGTATAAAATTCCAATCAGTAGGTTCCAAAAAAAGCCACCCCACTGACGGATTGAAAACGATTGCCATATTTGAAATGCACCTGTGATGATAAATAGCCAGCCAATAAAGACCTTGAAAACAATGGTTACAGCCAACGGAAAGATTATCGTTATCAATCCAAGGATTATGAAGGCAATCCCTAACCACGTTAGCCCCTTAGCGAAGTGGCCATCTGTGGCGCCATTTTCTTGAATATTGTCCATTTTTAACCTTTTATTAATTTACTTCAGTTGGCACTCCATAAGTGACGTGCCTAAAATTAAATGAGACTTTCTCACAATTTAAATCAAGTTAAAAATAATTATCTGGGATTAAAAATAACTATGCGGAACTATACAGAATTATTGGAAATAAAGCCAAAAAACTAATTGCAAATAGGGAGAACTAAAGGTGTCTGGCTTGGTAAAGATTGCCTCCATTGGTTAATTATTGGCTGAAGTGTTTCTTTAGGCCAAAATTTTGGTGAGCCTATTGCTGTAAGACAATTTTTGTTCCAGTAAAGCCCTGCGTTTCTCAAAGGTATTCCCTTATTAATTGCTTTTCTGATGGCGTCGATGTCTTTGGACTCCGGATAGATATATAACGTTGTCGGTTTTTCTTTTACAATTTTCAGGATTTTTTTAGAGTCAGGTATCGACCATGTTGTGCATCCATTACTACGACCACCGGTATAATTCACCAAATTTCCATAAGGGACATAACCGTCGTCATCCGCATGAGGACTGTCTTTATTTTTAAAGCGACACTTCCACTTAAGAAAAATTGCGGGATGCCCCCCAATTGCGCGTTCTCGAGCATTGCTTGTTTCACCTTCACCGTCAAACAACAAAAACGTTCGGAAAAAAGGTATTTTATGACCAGATTGTGTATAAAAACCCTTAAAAGACGTGCGTGTTTCTGCTGTAGTATAAGAGCCTCCCGCAGTTAGTTTTGAACCTTCTGCATTACTAAAGTTTTTTGCACATTGTCGTCCGTTGGAAAAATTATTATTTTTTAGTTTTCGTCCATTTCCATAACCAGAAGAAACGGTAGAAAAAGACCGTGTTTTCTCGCAAATAACGTAAAATCTCGGCGCCGGGTTGCCGTTTATCGAACTACTTGGCTTGGTTGCATCCATAGCAAGGTAACAAGGATTGTTAACTAGGCCTTGGCGTTTCTTTTTTTGATATAGGTCCCGCGCTCTTTCAAGAATTATTGGCGCAATCTTTCCATCATTTAAACCCACATGCTTCTGCAGCCATATTGGAATTTTCGTCAGTGAGCTGTCAGCGCTTACCGTTTGTGGATATATTAAGATAACTATGACTAAGGCAATAAGAATTGAACGAATTGTATCCTTTATCATTTAAAACTCCTTATTAGATAGTCATGCGTTTAAATACCAAAAAAAATTCTGTCTGTAAGATCTTCAAAAATGTCAAACAGCAACATGATATTTTTGTTTTTCGATTAAAAGTTTTCATCACTATTATTTTAAAACAATCGCTAATGATGCCCAAGTTCGAATTTTTTGCAATTTTAAAACTACGAGCGGGAGAAAATTACTTTGCATATAAACTGCATCACATTGTTGTTTCTATCGTTTTTTACGGAAACCAAACTTGTGACTACTCCAATCTCTGGCCGACTATTTGAAGGCTTTGTATCAGTAACTTCCATTTCCACCGAAAGGGTATCACCAGGGCAAACTGGGAGAAGCCATCTTAAGTTATCAATACCTGGCGAGCCAAGAGATCGGCCGTGCATATTCATTTGCTTTACCATCATTGACATTGTCATGGCACATGTGTGCCAGCCACTAGCACATAGTCCACCAAACAACGATGATTTAGCTGCTTCTTCGTCTAAATGAAAAAATTGTGGATCGTATTTTTTGGCAAATTCTATTATTTCATTTTTAGTTACTTTATATGCGCCAAAATTTTGTTTTTGGCCAACCTTGAAACTCTCAAAAGGGATAAAATTTACTTCTTTTGATATTATAGTCATTTCAGACTTTCCTGCTGTTTACGGATAATGGGTTAGTTATTTGCTATTCTGGGTGAATTCTCTAACAATCTATTATTATGTGAATATAACAAACTTAATAACGAAAAATACACTGGGTCTTTGGATTGGATGATACTTGATATTTGGTTATTATTCGCTGGGGGTAGGGTGAAACATTTAAATAAGGCGCGCGCGCTTTTGTTTGAACTCAAAGTATTTTTTGGTTTGTCATATATTGCTGTAATGGACCAATTCGTGTAATATTCTTTCAGTGGTTGAGTGGGGCTGTCTTTCCTCCCTCGGTTTGATTCTTAGTTAATGCTTCGCTGCTCAGGGTAAAAGATTTTTTTATTTATTATAAGTGTATGTTTGCAATAGATAATAAAGCGTCACTTTGAAAACTTTAATAAAGATGAAAAAAGGTCTTGCGGGTATTGGATAGTGACTTTAGAAGCCGTTGAGCGGCGGCACTGCAAAGTGTTGTTGTGCATCAGACGGGATTGAAGTGGGCTGAAGGTCTTTTTTAATTTACGGGGTGTTGAGTTATTATTTGAGGTTTAGATTGCGGGTGCGTCGTATTTCATGTGGCGCCACCTGTTGTTTTTGTCTCTACGTTCTTTGAAATTGATATTACTGAAGAGATATGTGGGCGGTTTGGTTCATTTCGATGGATCAACCTCTTCATATCGCGCTAGTAGGGGCAACCCGATGATCTAGTGTCAGCTTCACTGTTTGGACGGTTTCTTGTTTTCTTATTGAAAACCTGAAGCACAACAAACAGAAGACTGTCCCGTTTGAACAACGGGACGATGTGCAGAGGTTCGAACGTCAAGGACAAGCTAGCAATAGCTTTTCAACTTGAGAGTTTGATCCTGGCTCAGAACGAACGCTGGCGGCAGGCCTAACACATGCAAGTCGAGCGCACCCTTCGGGGCGAGCGGCGGACGGGTTAGTAACGCGTGGGAATGTACCCTTTTCTACGGAATAGCCATTGGAAACGATGAGTAATACCGTATACGCCCTTTGGGGGAAAGATTTATCGGAGAAGGATCAGCCCGCGTTAGATTAGATAGTTGGTGGGGTAATGGCCTACCAAGTCTACGATCTATAGCTGGTTTTAGAGGATGATCAGCAACACTGGGACTGAGACACGGCCCAGACTCCTACGGGAGGCAGCAGTGGGGAATCTTAGACAATGGGCGCAAGCCTGATCTAGCCATGCCGCGTGAGTGAAGAAGGCCTTAGGGTCGTAAAGCTCTTTCGCCAGGGATGATAATGACAGTACCTGGTAAAGAAACCCCGGCTAACTCCGTGCCAGCAGCCGCGGTAATACGGAGGGGGTTAGCGTTGTTCGGAATTACTGGGCGTAAAGCGCACGTAGGCGGATTAGAAAGTATGGGGTGAAATCCCAGGGCTCAACCCTGGAACTGCCTCATAAACTCCTAATCTAGAGTTCGAGAGAGGTGAGTGGAATTCCGAGTGTAGAGGTGAAATTCGTAGATATTCGGAGGAACACCAGTGGCGAAGGCGGCTCACTGGCTCGATACTGACGCTGAGGTGCGAAAGTGTGGGGAGCAAACAGGATTAGATACCCTGGTAGTCCACACCGTAAACGATGAATGCCAGTCGTCGGATAGTATACTATTCGGTGACACACCTAACGGATTAAGCATTCCGCCTGGGGAGTACGGTCGCAAGATTAAAACTCAAAGGAATTGACGGGGGCCCGCACAAGCGGTGGAGCATGTGGTTTAATTCGAAGCAACGCGCAGAACCTTACCAACCCTTGACATCCTGTGACAGCTCGAGAGATCGAGTGTTCCTTCGGGACACAGTGACAGGTGCTGCATGGCTGTCGTCAGCTCGTGTCGTGAGATGTTCGGTTAAGTCCGGCAACGAGCGCAACCCACATCTTTAGTTGCCAGCAGTTCGGCTGGGCACTCTAGAGAAACTGCCCGTGATAAGCGGGAGGAAGGTGTGGATGACGTCAAGTCCTCATGGCCCTTACGGGTTGGGCTACACACGTGCTACAATGGCAAGTACAGTGGGTTAATCCCCAAAACTTGTCTCAGTTCGGATTGGGGTCTGCAACTCGACCCCATGAAGTCGGAATCGCTAGTAATCGCGGAACAGCATGCCGCGGTGAATACGTTCCCGGGCCTTGTACACACCGCCCGTCACACCATGGGAGTTGGTTCTACCCGACGGCCGTGCGCTAACCTTTCGAGGGGGCAGCGGACCACGGTAGGATCAGCGACTGGGGTGAAGTCGTAACAAGGTAGCCGTAGGGGAACCTGCGGCTGGATCACCTCCTTTCTAAGGATGTTCCTAGCCATTGATGTTCGCATTGATCGTGGAACACTTAGCAAGATGCGCAAACAAAGCGCATCAACATCAGGGCATTCGCAAGGATGACCCTTTGAGCCGGGCCGTCCTCGTATCTCTTCAGTTTCAGTACACGGGCTACCGCCCGTATGGGTCGGTAGCTCAGGTGGTTAGAGCGCACGCCTGATAAGCGTGAGGTCGGAGGTTCAAGTCCTCCTCGACCCACCATGATATCTCAAGTGTCCTAATCGCTCTAAGTTTGCGGACCTTCGGGGCCTTAGCTCAGTTGGTAGAGCGCCTGATTTGCATTCAGGAGGTCAGCGGTTCGATCCCGCTAGGCTCCACCATACAATTGATTTACCTTATATTTGGTTTGGCAGAATATATCTTCAAGCATTTTTGAATGTTTGGACGTCTGTTCTGCAGACGAATTGACATCGTATAGAGAGATACAAATATCAACACTGTTTGATCGCGCCGAGTGTGGCGATGATCTCGGTTTGGTTCTATTTTGTTGTTTAGTAGTCGAGAGGCGAAGGGCATTATACAAGATGGAAGGCGACTGATTGGATGCTTCCTCGTCCGGTTTGTTGTATCCCTGCTGAAACGAACGGAGTTGTCCAAGTCAAGTACACTAACCAGAGTAGCATCGTTCATATCCCGCACGGATTATGGACATTGGTGACTACTCAATTGTCAGCATGCCACAAACATGCTGGCGGGAAAAAGTATACTTTTGATTCTAGAATAAGACTGCATTTAGTTACCAGCTGTGCGGTCGTGTTAGACGCAAGTCTTTCTTTTTCTGGATCAAATCAAGCGCGAAAAGGGCGTTTGGTGAATGCCTTGGCAGTAAGAGGCGATGAAAGACGTGATACTCTGCGATAAGCCATGGGGAGCTGAGAATAAGCTTTGATCCATGGATTTCTGAATGGGGCAACCCACCTGAATGTTTGTTATTATTATTCTTAGGGGTATTTAATAATGAGCATAAACAGGTACTTATAGACTGAATACATAGGTTTATAAGAGCAAACCCGGGGAACTGAAACATCTAAGTACCCGGAGGAAAGGAAATCAATTGATACTCCCTTAGTAGCGGCGAGCGAACGGGGACCAGCCGAGCCGTAATTGTGACTAGAATGACCTGGAAAGGTCGACCATAGTGGGTGACAGTCCCGTATAGGAAGCATGATCGGACGTATTAAGTAGGGCGGAACACGTGAAATTCTGTCTGAAGATCGGAGGACCACCTTCGAAGGCTAAGTACTCCTTACTGACCGATAGTGAACCAGTACCGTGAGGGAAAGGTGAAAAGCACCCCGACGAGGGGAGTGAAACAGTACCTGAAACCGAACGCCTACAATCAGTTGGAGGGTCCTTGCGGCCTGACAGCGTACCTTTTGTATAATGGGTCATCGACTTGGTCTATCTAGCAAGCTTAAGCCGTTAGGTGTAGGCGCAGCGAAAGCGAGTCTTAATAGGGCGAATGAGTTAGGTGGATCAGACCCGAAACCGAGTGATCTAGGCATGGCCAGGTTGAAGGTAAGGTAACACTTACTGGAGGACCGAACCCACATCCGTTGAAAAGGATCGGGATGAGCTGTGCCTAGGGGTGAAAGGCCAATCAAACTCGGAGATAGCTGGTTCTCTGCGAAATCTATTTAGGTAGAGCGTCATCCGAATACCCCGGGGGGTAGAGCACTGGATGGGTAATGGGGCCTCACCGGCTTACTGATCCTAACCAAACTCCGAATACCCGGGAGTACTAGATGGCAGACACACGGCGAATGCTAACGTCCGTCGTGAAGAGGGAAACAACCCTAACCTACAGCTAAGGCCCCTAATTCATGGCTAAGTGGGAAAGCAGGTGGGACGACCAAAACAACCAGGAGGTTGGCTTAGAAGCAGCCATCCTTTAAAGATAGCGTAACAGCTCACTGGTCTAAATAAGTTGTCCTGCGGCGAAGATGTAACGGGGCTCAAGCCATGAGCCGAAGCTTAGGATGCACTTAGTGCATGGTAGCAGAGCGTAGTGTGACATAATTCCGATCCTCTTTTGCATCCGATTTGGGTGTAGCGGAGGAATGGAGTTTTCTGTGAAGCTGGCGCGTGAGCGATCCGGTGGAGAGATCACTAGTGAGAATGATGACATGAGTAGCGACAAAGAGTGTGAGAGACACTCTCGCCGAAAGTCCAAGGGTTCCTGCTTAAAGCTAATCTGAGCAGGGTAAGCCGACCCCTAAGGCGAGGCCGAAAGGCGTAGTCGATGGGAACCAGGTTAATATTCCTGGGCCGTGGAGTGGTGACGGATCTCGAGTGTAGTTCATCCTTATTGGATTGAATGGGCTGCTTAGAGGTTCCTGGAAATAGCCCTCCTATAAGATCGTACCCTAAACCGACACAGGTGGACTGGTAGAGAATACCAAGGCGCTTGAGAGAACTATGTTGAAGGAACTCGGCAAAATACCTCCGTAAGTTCGCGAGAAGGAGGCCCGGTTCTTAGGCAACTAGGAGCTGGGGGCACAAACCAGGGGGTGGCGACTGTTTATTAAAAACACAGGGCTCTGCGAAGTCGCAAGACGACGTATAGGGTCTGACGCCTGCCCGGTGCCTGAAGGTTAAAAGGAGGGGTGAGAGCTCTGAATTGAAGCCCAGGTAAACGGCGGCCGTAACTATAACGGTCCTAAGGTAGCGAAATTCCTTGTCGGGTAAGTTCCGACCTGCACGAATGGCGTAACGACTTCCCCGCTGTCTCCAACATAGACTCAGCGAAATTGAATTACCTGTCAAGATGCAGGTTTCCCGCGGTTAGACGGAAAGACCCCGTGCACCTTTACTACAGCTTCACACTGGCATCAGGCCAAGTATGTGCAGGATAGGTGGTGGGCTTTGAAGCAGAGACGCTAGTCTTTGTGGAGCCTCCCTTGAGATACCACCCTTGCTTTGCTTGATGTCTAACCGCGGTCCGTTATCCGGATCCGGGACCCTGTGTGGCGGGTAGTTTGACTGGGGCGGTCGCCTCCTAAAGCGTAACGGAGGCGCGCGAAGGTTGGCTCAGAGCGGTCGGAAATCGCTCGTTGAGTGCAATGGCAGAAGCCAGCCTGACTGCGAGACTGACAAGTCGAGCAGAGTCGAAAGACGGCCATAGTGATCCGGTGGTCCCGAGTGGAAGGGCCATCGCTCAACGGATAAAAGGTACGCCGGGGATAACAGGCTGATACTGCCCAAGAGTCCATATCGACGGCAGTGTTTGGCACCTCGATGTCGGCTCATCTCATCCTGGGGCTGGAGCAGGTCCCAAGGGTACGGCTGTTCGCCGTTTAAAGAGGTACGTGAGCTGGGTTTAGAACGTCGTGAGACAGTTCGGTCCCTATCTTCCGTGGGTGTAGGATACTTGAGAGGAGTTGCCCCTAGTACGAGAGGACCGGGGTGAACGAACCACTGGTGGACCAGTTGTCGTGCCAACGGCAGTGCTGGGTAGCTATGTTCGGACAGGATAACCGCTGAAGGCATCTAAGCGGGAAGCCCCCCTCAAAACAAGGTATCCCTGAGGGCCGAGGTAGACCACCTCGTCGATAGGCCAGAGATGTAAGTGCAGCAATGCATTCAGTTGACTGGTACTAATTGCCCGATAGGCTTGATTTGATCTAGTAAAAGCAAGACATGTAAGTCCTTGCAATGAAACATTAATCAAAAGCATACACAGACTTAAGTCGTACGCGACTTGGACAACATCAGAGGATTTTTTTGGTTTGGTGGTCATAGCGCAAGCAAAACACCCGGTCCCATCCCGAACCCGGCAGTTAAGTGCTGTTGCGCCGATGGTACTGCGTCTTAAGGCGTGGGAGAGTAGGTCACTGCCAAACCTAATAAATCCTCTGATAAATAGTGTCTCTCTTACGATAGTCTCAATCATACATAATAGATTGAGACAGGTGGCGCGGGATGGAGCAGCCCGGTAGCTCGTCAGGCTCATAACCTGAAGGTCGTAGGTTCAAATCCTACTCCCGCAACCAACAAAAACTTCCTAAAACAATAATAAATCTATTACGAAATAAAAGCGTAATGCTCTTTATTGCTGATGCCCTCGAAATAGTGGCAGTTCGCAATATTATAATCTGTAAATAATAATTTGGGAATTTTCGACAAATCTCAATTATGCTAAGCTTCTAGATCAAATTTATGTTTGAACAGTATTATACTTATGCTTAAGTTTTATTATAAAAGTAACAATCTGATCGATAATTGTTGCAAACACCTGTGAAATTGGCTTGCTATGACCTTAACTTTATCTCTCAACACAAACCCATTGGTCAATAGATTTGCTCAATCAGACGTTCTTATCGAAACAATCGCTCGGGATATTAAGATACGTGACGTGCAATTGACACACGAATTTATTAACCCTAGTTGGCCGGCTTCGACAATTGTGAAATTAACTAATGAAATGTACAAAGTACTTCGCCGGACCGGAGTACGCATTACATCAGGAATGACAGGGCCATATGGACGGTTGAACCATTTTGGACATCCAAACAAGGAAGTTCGAAAATATTATGTTGAATGGTTTAAGACATTTGCTGAAATTATTGCAAATTTAGGTGGATCTTCGATAGGCACGCAGTTTGCCATTTTTACCTTCAAGGACTTTGATGATCCTGTACGGAGGGAAGATCTTATTAAGATTGCGATTGATTGTTGGGCTGAGGTGGCAGAGCATGGAGCTAAAGTTGGTTTAGAATTTATTTTTTGGGAGCCAATGAGCATTAGGCGAGAGTTTGGTGAAACGATTCAAGCTAGTCTCGCGCTCCAAAGCCGATTGTCTGCTCGTAGTATGGCCATACCAATGTGGATGATGGCTGACATTGACCACGGTGATCTAACAAGTATGAACCAAGATGACTTTGATCCTTACGCTTGGGCACGTTCTATCCCGCTGGTTAGCCCTATCATTCATATAAAACAAAGTTCAATCGATAAGACTGGACATCAGCCATTTGTAGAAAAATTCAATGTCAAGGGTCGAATACAGCCAGAACCATTTTTGAAGGCTCTTAATTTTGGAGGAGCAAGGGATAATGAAATTTGCCTAGAATTGAACTTTAAGGAACGGGAACCTAACGACCGTGAAGTTATCCCGCATATTGCTGAAAGTGTTGCATTCTGGAAACCTTATATCGACACTGGTTCACAGGATCTTAAAATTTAATTCAAGTTAGTTGAAACGATTTTTAATAATAATCTGTCGTCTTTATTATAATCTTGATGAAGGCATTGTTTAGTAGGAAGCTGTACGCTTAATTAAATAAATTCGATTTCACCGTTAGTAATTGATCTGGAGAGGTTAGGTATGGAAGAACCGCAATTTTGGATTGGAACTAGCTGGAAAATGAATAAAAACCTCGTTGATGCGCTGCAGTTCGCAGATGCTCTTGTGGCAGACGAAAAAAATTATGATCCACGGATAAAGCGGTTTGTTATTCCTTCGTTTACAAATATTCGAGAAGTAAAAAAGGTTCTTGTAAACACTTCTGTTCAAGTTGGTGCTCAAAATATGCATTGGATGGATGAAGGGGCTTGGACAGGTGAAGTTTCACCATTAATGTTAAAAGAATGTGATGTTGATATTGTTGAGCTTGGGCACTCTGAACGTCGTCAGTATTTTGGTGAGACAAATGAAACAGTTGGATTGAAAGCTGCAACTGCAGTTCGTCATGGGTTTATTCCTTTAATTTGCATTGGTGAAACTCTTGAAGAACGAGAATCTGGTCGGGCGCAAGAAGTCTTAGCAGAGCAAGTACACGCAGCGCTGACGCCTATTGCAAAAGAAATTTTGAATGCTGAAGTGTTGTTGGCGTATGAGCCAGTCTGGGCTATCGGTGTAAATGGCCTCCCTGCAAGCTCTGACTATGCAGATGCGCGACAAGCTGAAATTATAAAAATTTCTAAAGATATTTTGGGACGTGTAGTACCTTGCCTTTATGGTGGCTCTGTTAATGCTAAAAACTGTCAAGAATTGATCAAATGTGATCATATTGATGGTTTATTTATTGGACGCTCTGCTTGGAACGTGGATGGTTACCTTGATATTCTATCGAAATGCTCTTCAGCGCTTAAAAAAAATTTTTGATAAAAGGATAAACTATGAAAATTGCAATTGCTGGAGATAGTGCAGGAGAAGGCCTAGCTAGAGTTCTCGCAGATTATCTAAAAGATATATATGATATTTCTGAGGTCTCACAAAGTGAAGCGGGCCCAGAAGCATTTTATGCCAACCTCTCAGATCGAGTTGGAAGCGCAATTGTGAGTGGCATGTATGATAGGGCGATATTGGTATGTGGAACAGGGATTGGTGTTGCAATGAGTGCAAATAAAGTGCCAGGGATCCGTGCCGCGCAATGCCATGATACGTATTCAGCAGAGCGCGCTGCTCTCTCAAATGATGCGCAAATTATAACCATGGGTGCACGTGTCATAGGTCCTGAATTGGCAAAATCGATAGCTGCTACATTTCTGAAAAGTATCTTTGATCCGAATGGTCGCTCAGCAGACAATGTCCAAGCTATCAAAGATGTCGATGCAAAGTATAATAAAATATAACTATCGGAGGTGAGCATTTTGTATTAGATGAATTTAATTTTTACTAGTGGGGCAAGCTGATTGGCCACCTCTATAGTCCTTAACCTGTAATTTATTGTTCGCTTGTAAAGATGAAAAACACGATGTCTTCGCTTGGGAGCCACTTTCTGAGGTTACATTGAGACGCTCTTTCGTATCATTAACCATGAAGCTTTTTGTCAACTGATGCTTTTGAAAAGCTTTACAGGAAAGCCGCCATTATAACTCAAGTTTAAAAGAAACATCATCCACTGTGACAAAGGCTCAAAATACAATTTGTAGTTTTATGTCAGTTGGTCGCTGTTCAACGGCTCGATCAAAAGCTGCTATGCTATCCTTAAAAGCGAAAGTCTCTGAAATAAGAGGTTTTAGATCCACCTTACCTGTGGCTATTAAATTTATAGCACGATCATAAACATTGGCATAACGAAACACTGTTTCTATGCGCACTTCCTTGGCTTGTAGAGAAACGATGTCAACTGGTGCGGGTTCTACTGGCATACCTACGAGGATAATGGCGCCACCAGGGCAGACAAAAAGAGGTGATTGGATGATGGCTCTCTGTGACCCTGAACATTCGAATACAAGATCACATCCCCATCCTTTAGTTTCATGATCTATTCTTTTTTTTGCGTTGTTCTCGCTGAGGTTTATTGGAATTATTGCATCATATTGGCCAATTAGGTCTAGTTTGGGCTCTGCGAAGTCTGTGATGATCACTTTGGAGCATCCGCCTGCAAGTGCGGCTAAAGCAACCATCATACCGATTGGGCCAGCGCCCTGAACCAGTGCAACATCCCCCGGTTTGATTTTCGCGCGATATGCTGCCTGCATTCCGATTGCAAATGGTTCTACCATGGCACCTTCCCCAAAAGTCACATGATTAGGCAATTGATAGGTAAACTTTGCAGGGTGAACTACTTCGGGAGTTAAGCATCCGTGTATTGGCGGGGTTGCCCAGAAACGGACCTTAGGATCTACGTTATAGATGCCTAATTTGGTAGCTAGCGAATTAGGATCAGGAATACCTGGCTCCATACATACACGATCGCCTTTTTTAAGATTTGAAACTGCACTTCCAACTTCAATAATTGTCCCAGATGCTTCATGCCCCAACACCATCGGTTCTTTAACGACAAATGGACCAATTTTCCCATGTGTGTAATAGTGCACATCACTTCCACAAACACCTACAGTGTGAATGGCAATCCTGACATCATGTGGACCAAATGGCATGTTAAGATTGATCTCACGTAGAGACAGCTTCCCCTTTTCTTCCAAAACGAGAGCTTGAGGCATAATCGATCCTTTCAACGACTTTAGTCTTGGCTTTTGAAGCGCAGTTTAAAGTATTGATCAAAACTGCGGGTTTTTTGATTGTCTACTTTCAAAAATGGTGTCACCTAACGTCCTAGCGCTAATGGTTATGGTCTTCGTCAAGAGACCCATGAATCGCGAACTGGTCTAAATCGGCATCGCGAGGTTCAACTACGCGAAAACTCTCTTTTACACCTGCTTCGGTTAATTCCCGAGAAACAAGTAGGAGAGTGTTAGGGGGCTGACCATCGCAGATATCGATCATATGTCTCATTTCTTCTCGGGCTACTCCTTCTGCATCTGTAATGGATGGGGCTCCGTAGACGTCCACAAAATGTTGAGAAAGAGTTTTCAATAGAAGATCAAACTCTGATTGTTCAGTCTGTGTTACTGCTACCACTGAAACCCGACCAAATGTCTCGATTCCAAGCCATCCGTTTGAAAATGCCTGACGTGCTTTGCCTACCAGATCAGCCTCTGACCAGTTGGAAAACTCAAAACCACCTGATATGCACCACTCCCCTGTGCCAGCAGGGGAGTGGAATATATTCATGTCACTTTCGTCAAAGTGTATTGCGCGTGCCAACATCATGCTATCAGTCCTCCAGAATCGAAGTCAGTGGGATTAGGTGCGTTTTTTTTGTATCGCGCAACAGCATTCCAAACTTTTCGTCTACACCTAGGTAGGTACCAGTCATTCTATTTATTTTGATGTCTTCTCCGATACCATGAGCAAGCCCACGCCATTCTTTATGCAAAGGACCAACTCCCTCATCCAACCAAGTGTTGATACCCACTAATGAGTGCTTGACCCACGCCTCGAGTAATGCTGCCGCATTCACCTCTACGCAGCCTTCAGCATAAAGCGCGGTCTGGTCTGGCGTTTGGCCAGTATCATCTGAGGCGGGCCAAAGCGGCAACTCAAGGCCGATGATTAGCCAATCAGGTACGGTTTCAGGATCAGAGCTTGATGCCGAAGCCTGAAGGCCACCGCAAGTTGCACCATTGATCAGTATTCCACCATCCCATTCCAAATGAACTGCGACCTCTGGTGGCGCCAGCGCACCTAGAGCATTTTGAAACCCAACACCGCACAATGGCACCATAGCAATTGCATCACAAAGAATAACTTCTGGCACAAAAACTATTGCTGCTCTCAAAATATCTTTGCCTAGGTTGTAAACAACTAAACCTGCATCACACCCACGAGCAGCTTCTGCACATGCTTTACTAAATGGATTGATTGGTCCTTCGACAGCTAGTCCGCTGAATAGAGGGGGGAACGTTACTACAGTCATGCTTTATCTGCTTCAATTAGTGCATTTGCAACCATTCTAAATGCTTGGGCTTGTGGTGAGTCTGGTTTCGACACCACAATCGGGGCCCCACCATCTGCAGCCAATCGAATATCTAAATGCAACGGGATCTCTGCTAGCAAAGGCACATCTAGTTTTTTAGCTTCGGCTTTTACGCCGCCATGGCTAAAAATTTGCTCTTCATGCCCACAATTAGAACAAATATGTGTGCTCATATTTTCGATCATACCAAGGACGGGGGTGCCCATTTGCTTGAACATGTCAATTCCTTTACGGGCATCTAACAAAGCTACATCTTGTGGAGTTGATACAATCACAACGCCATCTAAGTGGGCCTTTTGCGCCAGTGTCATTTGTACATCACCGGTCCCTGGGGGTAGATCGACTATTAGGACATCGAGTGCTCCCCATTGTACCTGGGTAAGCATCTGTTGTAGCGCACCCATTAGCATAGGACCGCGCCACACAACGGCTTGATCTTCGTTAGTCATCAATCCGATAGACATCATCGTCACGCCATAGTTTCGTAGTGGTAAGATCATTTTGCCATCGGGGCTTTGCGGGCGGCCGGAAATCCCTAACATTCGTGGTTGTGAAGGCCCGTACACATCAGCATCCAACATTCCAACTTTGCGCCCTTCCACAGCTAGTGCACAGGCTAAGTTAGCTGCGACAGTTGATTTTCCAACGCCCCCTTTACCTGAAGCCACTGCGATAATGCGGTTGATTCCGGGGACTTTTTCAGGCCCTTTCGCTTCTGCACTCCGGCCAAGCTTGAGATCTGGTGGTGGAGCCTTGTTGGCGTGAGATGTCATTATAATAGACACAGATTTAGCGCCCAAGACGTTCAACTTTTCTTCAGCTTCGGATTTTGCAGCCAAGAAAGGTTCAGGTTGATCCACTTCCATAACAAATCGAACTGCACCGTCCTCTACGTTCAAAGCTCGAACCAATCCGGCAACTATTAAATTAATGCCTGAGGGGGCTTTGACCTCTTTCAAGCATTGAATAACTGTCTCACGAGAAACCAACACCTACGCACCTTCAATCTTGCCAGTGACAACGTGTTCGAGATTGATGCCATCAACCGTCAGGACCATTTTTACTTCAAAGCTTTTGCCACTTGTGTCTTTTGCC
>Ga0233437_1002259_pt1 | contig 30042 bp, 25 predicted proteins | sample SI_122_August201_FD_182714 | JGI IMG/M metagenome (GOLD analysis project Ga0233437, IMG submission 182714) | Seawater microbial communities from Saanich Inlet, British Columbia, Canada - SI_122_August2016_200_MG | ecosystem: Environmental > Aquatic > Marine > Inlet | place: Canada: British... | reverse complement strand
CCTTAGAAAAACCTTTAGCATATTTTTCATTAAAAGTTGATTTTGTAAAAGTTAATTTGTATAATTCTTTTTTTATCTTATTTAATTTATCTCCATCTCTTTGAGATTTTATGCCATACTTATCTAGGAAAAATTGAGCTGAATTTTCTCCAATCTCCGGAGTGTTAAATACTGGTATTGGTTTAATATTTCTTATCTCATCCTTATCCAACCCATATTTCTCCAACAATGCCTCATCTTTTTGTAAATCCTGAAGTGCAATCAAATCATCAGCAGAATCCGAAGGCACCGAATGAACCAAACCAGTCCCATAATTAGAATCTAAGAATGTTGCCGGAAGCACTGGTATTTTTTTATCTCCAAAAGAATTTACTTTCTTACCTACAAAATCAATTCCTCTAACATTTCGAATTACCTTGGCGCCCCCATTCTGCATTCTAAACTGTTCCACAAAAGGTTTTCCCACAATCCAAGATTCCCTACCCACAGAAATTTCCACATATTCTTCTGTCGGATTAATATAAACATTAGTTATCCCCAATATTGTATCTGGTCTTAATGTTGCAGTAATAAGAAACCTTTCATCTTCCAATCTAAATTTAGTTAGAACAAATTCCTGGGATGTTTCTCCCTCTCCTTCCTTCCTGCCGTGGTCCCCCACAGCTGTTTCACACTTAGGACACCAAACAACTGGAAACTTTCCTTTGATAACATAACCTTTTTCTTTTAATTTGTTAAACTGCCATTGAATAAACTTATCATAATGTGGATTTAATGAAGTTGTAAAAAATTCTCTCCTCCAATCAATACTCATTCCAACACTTTTGTAATCCTTCTTAAACTCTGGAGCAAAAAATTCAAGCCAATATTCTGGATTTTCAAACTTAGGAATCAAATCATCAGGGATGTTCATATCTCCCATAATCTTCATTTGTTTTTCTTCCCTATCTCTAACCCGATTAGCCGCATTAACAATTGGAGAACCTGTTATGTGCCATCCTTGTGGAAATAAAACATTAAACCCTTTCAATCTTTTATACCTAGCAAAAGCTTCAACTTTCATCAAAGTAAACAAATGTCCTATGTGCTGGTAAGCGTTAATATAAGGATAAGGAAAATTCAAGAAAAACTTTGGTTTTTTAGCATCTACTTCTGGCTCAAACACCTTATCAGCTTCCCACTTTTGCTGCCATTTCTCTTCAATTTTCTTAAAATCAACCATTAGAAAAAATCAGCCTTCCAAGGTATTTAAAGCTTATTATAGATTAACACCCAAACCTTTTTATAAACATTCTCCAATCCAATCAGAATGGAACTAAAAAAATTATCCGAAGGAAAATGGGAATTACCTAAACACGGTAAAATGAAAGTACCTGGAATAATCTTCGCTTCAGAAAAATTACTAGAAAAAATGAAAGGGGATAAAACCCTAGAACAATTAGAAAACATGGCAACTTTGCCTGGAATCCTAACTCACGCTATTGCCTGTTCAGATGCTCACCAAGGATATGGTTTCTGTATAGGGGGTGTAGCTGCCTTTGACATGGAAAAAGGAATCATCTCTCCTGGAGGAGTAGGTTATGATATTAACTGTGGAGTAAGATTACTTACAACTAACTTAACTTATGATCAAATAGAAAGTAAAAGAACAGAAATTCTAGAATCATTATTCAAAAAAGTTCCAGCAGGAGTTGGTAAAGATGGTCAGATCAGAGTATCCAGAGAAGAACTAAGAGAAGTATTAACTAAAGGTGCAAAATGGGCCCTTGCAAAAGGCTACGGTACTCAAGAAGATCTAGATAAAACAGAAGAGAGTGGATGTATTGCAGGAGCAGAACCAAACTATGTTTCAGATAGAGCAATGAAAAGAGGAAAATCCCAAATAGGAACTCTTGGTGCAGGAAATCATTTTATTGAAATTCAAAAAGTAGAAAAAATATACAACAAAAAAACAGCAGAAACATTTGGAATCACAGATGAAAACCAAGTTCTAGTAATGATCCACACTGGCTCAAGAGGATTAGGACATCAAGTAGCTTCTGATTACATTAAATTAATGGAAGAAAAATATGGCTATGAACATTTAGCAGATAGGGAATTAATTAATGCTCCAATAACCTCTGAACTAGGTCAAAAATATTATGGTGCAATGTGTTCTGCAGTTAATTTTGCCTTTGCAAACAGACAAATGATTACCCACTGGACAAGAGAAGCTTTCAAAGAAGTATTTCCAGATGTAGAATTAAATCAAGTTTATGATGTTGCTCACAACATTGCTAAATATGAAGAATTATTAGTTGAAGGTGTTCCAACAAAAGTATGCATCCATAGAAAAGGTGCAACCAGATCTTTTGGTCCAGGTAAAAAAGAGCTACCTCAAGTTTATAGAGAAACAGGCCAACCAGTTTTAATCCCTGGTTCAATGGGTACTTCATCTTATGTTCTAGTTGGAACCAAAGAAGCAGAAGAAGTTAGTTTTGCTTCAACAGCTCACGGAGCAGGAAGAGCAATGTCAAGATTCGCAGCTATGAAATTAAAAAGAGGAGAAGAAGTAAGAGATGAACTTGCAGCAAAAAACATTGTAGTTAAAGGTGCCTCTTGGAAAGGACTAGCTGAAGAAGCTCCTCACGCTTACAAAGATGTAGATGAAGTTGTAAAGACCTCTCATGAAAATCACATTGGAGATCTAGTTGCTAAACTTAAACCTCTTGCAGTTATGAAAGGTTAAACCGTAAATCTTCCGTAAATTCTTAAGCAGTTTATTTAAAGATAAAACCCAATTATAATCTAATGAGAGAACAAATTATAAGGGAAATAAAAAAAGGAATTTCAATCCCTAAAATCTGCAAAAAACTTCAAATTGGCAAATCTACAGTTTACTATCATTATAAAAAACTCAAAGGCAAAAAATATCCTAAAACCATAATCCCAACAAATCAAAGAATCTTGGGTGAGTTTATTGGAATCTTTGCTGGAGATGGAAATAGATATTACTGGAAAAAGAACGGAGCATACTCAATTAGAATCTATCTTCATTCAATTGATGATCTAGAATATTCTAAATATATTGCAAAATTAATTGAAGATAACTTTAATCGGAGTGTCAGCAAATATGATGATAAAAAATTTAATAAAACTACTTTAAAATTCTACTCAAAAGACGTATTTTATCTTCTTGAAGATTATCTTGATCTCTCTCAAAGAAAAACAAAAGATCTTCAAATAAAGAGAGATATTAACACCCTATCAAAAGAGTTTCAAAAAGCATTCATCAGAGGAATTATTGATACAGATGGACATTACAAAAATGATGGAAGAATTTCAATAAGTTTAATTGCGCTAAAAATGATTCAACAAATATCAAATATGCTAAAAGCGCTAAAAATAGAAAATAAGACATATAAAATTAAAAAGAACCCTCCTGAAAATGACCTCTATGAATTAATAATCCCAAGAAGATTTGCACCAACTTATGTCTCAATAATTGGATTCTCAAATAAAAGAAAAAACAAGAGTGCGCCGGCCGAGATTTGAATTCCCGGACCAAAAGAAGGTCTCTCGGGCCTCTGCCTTGGCAAGGCAAAATACTAACCACTATACTACCAGCGCATCTTGAATGTGATATTTAACCAAAGTAATTTTCAGGCTTAGTTACAACTTTGCCTTTTTTCTGTTTCTTAGTCTTCTCAACTAATTTCTCAGCTTTTTTGACAGCCTTAGGTTTTTCAATTTTACCAAATTTCTTTTCATAATCAATTATTGCTTTAGATAAAATATCAACTAACCCTTTAGCATGAATTGGAGAAATAACAACCGGTTGATGTGTAACCACCACAGCAGAATGCTTCATAATATCCTGCACCTGACTCATACATTTAAAATCAAGAACAAATTCAGTGGGACTTACATTTATTGCCAAATCATTAGAATAAAATTGAGCATTATCTTTAACCCTAACATTCATTTCATTTGACTTAGCTTCTTTAACTGCCATTTATAATAAATTTTCCATACACGCTTTTCAAAAGAGCGCTTTTTGATTAAACTTTTCTCAAAAGTTTAGAGTGGGCCCACCAGGACTCGAACCTGGGATCCTCGCCTTGTAAGGGCGATGTCATAGCCACTAGACCATGGGCCCGTTATTTAAATACAGCAAAATCCCAGTTTTAAAAGCTTTTCTATAAAGAATGGCCTGGCCGATAACAATCTTCAGAATTAAAATGTTCTGCAGAAGCAATCCCTGCATTCAATTCATCCTGATCAAGAGACAATAAAACTCTGGCTCCCCTTTTTATCTTGCCCCTTCTTGAACCTGGAGAAAAATAAGCTACAAAATCATCAACAATATCAAATCTTGCAAGAATGTCTCGGGCATAAGATCTAAGATCCAAGGCTTCTTTCAAATGCCCTGCTGGCCCTCTTTTCTTATTCAACGAAGGAGCATAAAAACTTTCATAAACCCCTTCATGTTCAGGACAATACCATTTGAAAACACTTGCAGACTTTGGGAATTTTCTTGACATACTATAATTCACCAAAGAATCTACTTAAACATTTACATACTCAAACCTATAAGAACAAACCAACAACTTCCCAAACAGTAGCCAGCACAAATATCAAAATCAAAGCCCCCTTCAACCACCAATTATTAGGCATAACATATGAAGGCGCCAAAGTACCTCTTCTCTGAGCCTTAGAATGTGCAATCAAAAACATAACCACCGCCATTCCCCCACCAATTGTGGCAGTCAAACCAAGTAACTGAATAAAAGAAGTAGGCCGAATCAAAGTCATAATTAATGGAATACTTACAGCAAAGCCCCAGGCCTTCCTAACCTTAAAAGAATAATCATAAATAAACATTTCTTTAAGTGCATAACCCAACGCAACATAAGCAGTACCAACTGCAAGTAAAGCAAACAAATTAATCAGCACCAAACCAAAACCACCAACAATCTCCAATCCAGTGGTTGCCACCTGGGGAGTATCTGAACCCATAATACCAACCAAGGCAAAAGAAAAGATCAAGTAACAAACAGCAGAAATAGCAACTGCCCAAATTAAACTTTTCTTCAGCAACCTTTTATCTTTCAACTCCTCATTCATCTCAACTATCGACCATAAACCAAAGAGAGCAAATAAAATTACTGCAAAAGGAACATGCAATTTACTAAAACTAAAGGAAGCTAAATTTCCAAAATCAATAAAGGAAAACAAAAACACCCCAATAACAATTAACAAAAGAACCTTCAAAGGAGAAAATATTTTCTCAACAGTTTCCATTTGCCTAAGCCCAAAGTAAATTGCAACCGAACAAATAATCCAGAATAAAATAGATAGAATTATTGGAATATCAATCCCAAAAATAACAGACAACAAATCACCCGAAGCAATAACATAGGCACTCATCGCACCATAAGATCCAAACACAAAAAAGAAAGTTAAAAATCTTTTACCCCATTTACCAAGATATCTTTCAATCAAACCAGGCAAAGAATGTTTTCCAGCTGTTCTCTGAACCACTTCACCCATGTACAATCCAGAAACAATAATCAAACCCACCACAATGAGCATAATAAGTAAACCTGTAAAAAATCCAGCCTGAGCCATAACATAGGGCAAACCAAGAACTCCAGCACCCACAATTAGCCCAACCATGGTTGCAACCGCACCAAACATCCCCCCTTTTAAAAACCTCATACTCCTTCAGATCAAAATTAGTATATAAATGTAATCTCTCAATCAACCGCAACCTTTATAATATAATCATGCACACCAACTACAAAATGTTCTATGAAATTCGAGCAAAAACCCACGTGAGGGTAACTCCTAACTTACTTGGAGAGGATATCAAAACAGCCATCACCACAAAGCTGAATGAAGATCTAGAAGGATATATCTCTGCAGAAACAGGATTTATCATCTCTGTAGACGAAATTCTATCAATCGGAGAGGGGAAAATTATACCTGGAGATGGTGCACCCTACTACGAAACCGAATTCAAATACCTAACATTCATACCTGAGATGCAAGAAGTTGTAACCGGCAAAATCACAGACATTACCAATTTCGGTGCTTTCCTAACAGTTGGCCCTGCCGAAGGAATGATTCACGTTTCTCAAACAATGGATGATTTCGTATCCGTGAGCAAACAAAAAACTCTGGCCGGAAAAGAATCCAAAAAAGTATTAAAAGTTGGAGACAAATGCCGAGCAAGAATAATCGCAGTTAGTTACAAAGATCTAGGAAATCCAAAAGTTGGTTTAACCATGAGACAAAATCACATGGGCTCATTAAAATGGATAAACGAGGAGAAGAAAGATGGCAAGTAAGAAAAAAGCATGTCAAAAATGTAGTCTTCTACTAACCGGAGAAACCAAAGAATGTCCACTATGTCATTCCAAAGATCTAACAACCAGTTGGAAAGGAAAAGCAATAATTACCGACGCAGTAAAATCAGAAATCGCAAAAAAGATGGGGATACAAGCAGCAGGAGAATACGCAGTTAGAACAAGATGAAACTTATAAAAGAAAAAAACTATCCTCTACTTTCTAGAAAAGAAGTAGTTTATGAAGTAGAACACGTTAATAGTGCTACTCCTAAAAATGAAGACATGAAGAACAAAGTGGCTCAAACCACAAAAGAAAAACCTGAACTAATTGTTATAAAGAACATCAACACAACCTATGGTGTTGGATTCTCACAAGTTACAGCTTACATTTACACAGATGAAAAAGTTATGAAAGACTTAGAATCTAAGAAGGAGAAAAAGAAAGATGGCAAGTAAGAAAAAAGGCGGCCCTAAAGGTAAAAAAACAGTTAAAAATAAACAACCTTCTGAGAAATGGAAGAAATACAAAGTAACAGATGGAAAGATTACCAAAGGCAAAACCTGTCCAAAATGTGGTCCAGATACATTCCTAGCTGAACACAAAGATAGAATCAACTGTGGTAAGTGTGGTTACACTGAATTCTTCACAAAATAAGCCCCCAGGGGCATTGATTAGTTTACATATAGTGACTATTCCAAAACTAAAAATGTTTCACAGAAAACTATCTCTCAAAAGAATAAAATGATTATAAACCCAGAAAGAAATTCCGAAGAACTTCTCCCTGGGAAAAAGAGGTGATAATATATGGATGCCTCTTCCTCTATTTAAATGTTTCGATTTGTGTCTACTATTAAATAGTAACAATAACAATTGCTTCTCCAAAGAGATAACTAATAAGATAAAGTCTCCAAAAACCTCTTCAAAAAAGAAAAGAAACCCATTTTAACCTAATTTCAATAAATAGACTAAAAACAGCAAAATCTCAAGAACTTATTTCTTCATCAGCATTCTATGCAAACCATTCAATCTAATATTAATCTTACTTCTCATTTTAGTGCCCCATAGCTCCTCTAACAGGTCAGCCAAATCCACAAGAGCATTATATCTCCTGATCTTTTCTTCATTGCTAACCCCAACTATCTGCTCAACTGAATCAATTCCCTCTATCAATTGATTGAACAAGAACTTAGTGTGAGTTGCTCCCACCACAGACCTTGCCAGTGTTGGCTTTGATTTGGCAATAACCTTCACCCTCTCTTTCATTCCAGCATTCTTTCTCTTAGCAAGATAATCCACAACTGTTCCAACAACAGCAATTCTCTCTCCAACATTACTCACTCTTTTAACAGTTCTCTCCAATTGATCTAACATTAGAGACGGATCTTCATCAAATCTTGTCTTCTCAGCAAACATTGAACCCAATGTACCAAACATCATCAAAGCCCAACCAAGGAACCAATAAAATGTATCAGGAACATAGAATGGATCAAAGTCCAAGTAAGATCCCACCTTTACTCCAGATAAATCCAAATCAAGCACCGGCTTTCCATCCTTATAGTAAAAAGTCATCTTGGAATTATCAACCAATTCAATTTCGGTATAATTTCCACTTTCATCATTTATAATCTCTTTAATTTCTGGAATATCCTCTTCTTCATCTTCTTCTTCGGTAATTTTAGCACAGGTTGTACACCCTCCACCGCCACCCCCACTATCTCCACCATCATCTCCGCCTCCTGCGGCAGAAACAGTAACTGAAATATTGTCTTCAACAGAATTATCCGAAGCATCTGTAGCATTAATATTAATCCAGTAAACTCCAACATCTAAAACGGTTACATTAACTAACAATCCACTAACAATTGTAAAATTTGTGTCATTAACTCCCCAAGTAATTGTTTCCGAAAGATCGGTCACATTAAACTGAGTAGAAAGTGCAGTTCCAACTGTAAATGATTGATTAGCAAGATTATCAAAAGTTGGAGAGATTGTATCTTCTACAAAAATAGTAATATTTTCATGATAATTATGTCCTTCACTATCATTCAAATAAACCCCAATACTATAATTCTGCAAAGATAAAGAAGATGAATTCTCAATAAACCCTGACTGATTTATAGAAAACTTAGAGGTATCATTCAACCAATAAAAGTCTATTGAGGTTTCATCATCAACACCATATGTCTGATAACTTAACGAATCTCCAAACTCAACAGTTTGATTCGCCAATGCTGGATTAAAATAAGGGGTAGTGTCTGCGTTTTCAGTAGTGTAATTACTAAATGAGGAAACATTAGCATATAAAATATCTAAGTCTCCATCCCATGAGATATTACAATAGGTTGTATTATCACATCTAACTCCATCCATCAATAAATGAGGTGAGTAAGAATAATCATTTAATCCATAAATTGCTATTGATGCAGATTTATTTAGCCCGGAATTACTAGAAGAATTAACATAAATTGAATTATTAGAAATCTGAACATCTTGACTTAAATTAATTTGACTTCCAGTAACTAAACTCACAAATTTAATTTCCCCATAATCTGTATCCTTGAAATAAACTAAAGAGCCATCATTTCCAAAAGAATAATTAGATATTATTTGATCCATAAGATATGTGCCATTCGCTCCTCCTGAAATTAAATTTAAATCATATCCTGAGATCTCCCCCAAACTATTGTTTGAAAGATTATTATTCTTTGGAATAGAACTTCCACTTCCAGAAAATGTAAAGGCATCACTTAGAGAATAATTCAGATTATTATTTTGAATTAAATTATCCTCTGAAATTTCAGAAAAATAAATCAAAGGACTAGTGCTCTCATTGGTATTAATTAAATTAGAATTCACAATGTTATTAGAAGCGTAAACTAAATATATTCCAAATGCCTGAGACCCATACGTAGCTATCTCATTATTTTGAACTGTTGAATTAGAAGAAGAAGACAGAACAATTCCTTGGCCATAGCTTCCTGTTGTTGTAACATTATTTTCATAGATCTCAGAATAACTAGATGAACTGATGTGAATTCCAATTGCTGCCCCAACTGTATTAATCACATTATTTTCTGCAGTTGTATTTACAGAATAAGAAACATCCAAGCCCACCCCAGAATCTAATGCAGTATTAATGGTATTATTTATTACAGTAGTATTAAAGGTGGAGTAAGCCACTGCAATTCCTTTCGAACCTTGTGCAATTGTCACAAGGGTATTATTTAATATTGAAACATTTTCAACAAAATTTAATAAAATTGCATCCTTATCATTAGTTGAAACATTACCCTCATAAATATTACAATCTTTAATTGTCACATTATTTGATCCGGTTACATAAACCCCATTTCCAGAAGTTCCAGCGGTTGAATAATTAATATAATATCCATCACAGTCTAAAACTATATTATTAGATTCAATTGTAAAACAATTACCTGTTGAAGAAACATTACTCTCCAAAGTATAACTCTCAGTTAAAGTACCACAAGAAGAGGTTGGAGGAGCAGTATAATTAGCAATAAATGTTCTATTCTCTCCCCAATCAGATAGAGAGAAATTATCATAAGCTAAACAGTTCCAAAGATACTCTCCAGAAGAAACATTAACTGTAAATTCATTATAAGAAGAAGTTCCAGAAATACTTGCTGAATCATTAAAAACAAAATCTCCCCCTGTACTATTAGATAAGTAAAGAGAAATATTCTTTAGATTAAATGCATCAGTGGCAGAACAGTTAAAAGTAACTTCTGCAGGATCTGCAGTTTCATTATAGGATTCATTCGCAGGACTCTGAGCACTAACGGTTGGACCACTTTCAACAAAAAGAGAAACAGAAGGTAAACCAGTGGTGTCACAATGATCTGCAGTATCACAAACAGAACCCCATAAAGTTGTACTCCCTGCATCAAGACCAGTCAAAGAAGTATCACAATTAGTTGTTCCATAGGTATCATTCTCAGTAGTATAACAAATACAATTTGTCTGATCTGTAGAATTACAACCAGTACAAGAACTATCTTCACAAATATACGCCCTTTCTGCATCTCCAGGATCTGTCCAAGAAACAACAAACCTTACCGAATCTTCATCAGCTACATATGAGTCATTCACAGTAACCAAAGTTGCATTTGGAGGGTCTGGATTTTCTGAATAAGTTACCTGAAGAAACGGATCAACCACCTCATTTTCCCTAGAATTAAACTGCCAAGAATCAGAACTACCGGTTGTAGTTGGAAATGCAAAAACAACAGAAATATCTCCCCAAGTATTATAATTCTCTGCAGCCCAACTTGTAATAGACCAACAATAAATTTGCCCAGTTGTTGGAACAGTCTGAGAATCGAGAACATGACAATCACTTGAAGGCACAAGCTCAGCTCCACAGGGTTGATTATTCCAAGTTATCTGATTCTCAATAAACTCCGAAGAATTATAAACATTCATAGCTTTAGATTTGGGGGCAAGAGAAGAATTTAAACAAACATCCGCAGATTCGATCGTTTGTCCATAACGAACATCAGCTTCATCAAATTGCACATAAGACTTATATTCATATCCACTACCTGTGTCTGCAGTATTATAATTTACTCTCAATGTAGAATGTAAACCAAAATTAGTATCTGGAAATCCCCCTGCAACCCTTGCATCTCCAACCAATGTAAGGTTCACAGTTTCTGTTTCATCCAAAAAAGTTGTATAATTACTAAAAGAAGCAACCTGGGCCACCAAAACTCCATCCCCCCAAGAAGTTATATTACATAAACTCTCATCATCATCACATCTTACTCCATTCTTATGCAACTCTGGTTGAGACCCATATGAAAGTCCTTTAAGAGTAATATTTGTAGTTGTATTTAAAACACTAAATCCTGCCAAATCAGCCAACCCAATTTTATTATCCTCTAGGAAAAAAGTTTCCCCCAAACTAAGATTTGCAGCAACATCTAAATTTGTACTATTCCAAGACATATTTCCATAAACATTCTCATAAACTAACCAGTTATAATATGGTGAACCCGTAGAAGAATCGTAAATGCCATAGCTTGGGGCATTTTCAACAAAAATATTCCTTAAATAATTTCCCCCAGAGTCATCTTCCAGAAAAATCCCTGGTCCTGAAAAAGTGTTAACTGTTAAATTATTAACATAAGAATTGGTGGTTGAAAAAAGAGCCAAGCCATCATTGCTAAGAGTTATATTCTCATAAGTAACATTATCACATAATGCACAAATAACCTGGCCATAGTTTTCAGAATAATTTCCAGGAGCTAAGACCACCTGATCCGAAAGAGACTTATTGAATAAAACCGGATAACCATCAAATAAGATATTTTCTCCAATGTCTAAATTAAAATAACCAGCAGCACTCCCACTCATTGTTAAACCCACACTTTTTTCTGTAACTATTGTAACATTTTCTATTAAATTTACTTTTCCTAGCGCGTTATTAAAAACAATCGCCACTGCATCTGTTCCAGTAGTGGTTATATTTGTATTTGTTAAATTTAATTCATCTGATTCTTGCAATGTGCTAATTTTAATTCCTAAATAATTTTTTCCAGCAGTATAAATCCTTAAATTATTAGCAATAAAATCACTAAAACCGCTCATTAGTACCCCCGCATATTCAGAAGTCGTGGTGCTAGTCGAATTAATTGTTATATTCTCCAAGGTAAAGTGCCCATGAGACAAAGCTATCCCTGATGCAGCATTTGGTTGAATAATTGAAACATTTTCAACGTGTCCCCCTCCCCTCAAACCATAAAGAGCTGCATTTCCAGAAGGTCCTGCCTCGAAAACACAATTTTGAACATTTACATTGGAATGATCTGTATAATCCACCCCATATCTAGTTCCAGAAGCCCCTTGACCATAAGTTATTTTATATCCATCACAATCTAGAGTAATATCGTCAGCCCAAGCAATCATACAAGTGTTATCTCCATAAATATTTTGAGTTAAAGTAGAGTTTTCAGAAAACCCATAACATTCATCAATATCTACACTAAAAGCAAGGCTAGATAAAACAATAAAGCTCAGCAAGAACAACAACAAAATCTTTCCTCTCATTTTTTAGACAACACCCTATGTAAATTATTCAATTTAATATTAATCTTATTTCTTAATTTATATCCCCAAACCTCATCCAATGAATCAGACAAATCCACAAGAGCATTATATCTCTTAACTCTCTCTTCGTAGGTAACCAGAGTAGCAATTTCAACAGCATCAATTCCTTCTATAAGCTGCTCAAACAAGAACTTTTTATGGGCCGCATCCACGTGTACTTTCTGAAGTGTTGGCCTTGATTTAACAATAACCTTCACCCTCTCTTTCATTCCAGCATTCTTTCTCTTAGCAAGATAATCTACAACTGTTCCAACAACAGCAATTCTCTCTCCAACATCTCCCACTTTCCTAACAGATCTTTTAAGCTCATCAAGCACCAAAGAAGGATCCTCATCTAGGTGTGTTTTCTCAGCAAACATTGAACCCAAAGTACCAAACATCATCAAAGCCCAACCAAGGAACCAATAAAATGTGTCTGGAACATAGAATGGATCAAAAGTTAAATATTCTCCCACAGATTCCCCAGATAGATCCAAATCAAGCACTGGCTTTCCATCTTTATAATAAAAAAGCATGGTAGAATTATCTACTAACTCAACCACCGTTAAATTTCCCCTTTCAGAATTAATTATACTAACCACTGAAGGAGTAACAGGATCTGGATCTGGATTTACCACAACTTCACAACCCGGACAACCATCTCCATCATCACCATCGCCATCTCCATCCCCATCACCAGTATCATTAAGCACACAAACACTAGCAGTACAAATATAACCAGTTGAACAATCAGAATCCACATAACATTCTGGATCCTCCGGAACAGTATAATTCAAAACACAATATCCTCTCTGACAATAATACCCTTCACTACATTCTTCATTAGCAAAACAATCAAACCCAGAAAAGCCATCCACAACATAACTAAAATTATCAAAGTAAGAGGAATAATCTCCAACAAAATCAGCAGAAGAAGGCTTTATTGCTGGACCTGCCCCTACCAGCGGAGATGCCCCTTCATTAAACCAATCCTCATTAGTAACATTCACATAATAAACATTACTTCCAGTATCAAAAGTACAGTTCCAAGTTGAAGTTGCATTTACATAAGATAAATTAATTTGTCCCTCATATGAATCTATTGTCACATATGAATCTTCAGGAAGAAGATCATTAACCCAGGTATTATTAAACAACACCAATCCCGATTCAATACCTGATTCAGAAGTATTTCTAAAATAAATTTCGCAAAGTGGCAAAAGCCCACCAAGGCCATTCTCTCCTCGGTCAAATAAAGAAACCCCTGCAAAAACATAAGAATTATTTTCAGACAAAGTTACTGAGCTATTTGTGAGATTAACATATGAAGAGATAATAAAAGAATTAGTCCCAACTCCTCCGAGAGTATAGGGAAATCCGCTTGCTGAACTAATCCCATCAATTTCATCAAGACTTCCATTTACGAAAAGATCTCCTTGATAACTCTTAAGGGTCACTTGGGGATAATTATAATATGAATAGAAAGAGGAATCAAATCCATTTTCAAAAGTTTCAAAAAACGAATTAACATTTTCTCCACCAAGGACAGAAAAATTCCAATTATCCCAAGTAGTTAAAACATCTAAATCTGTTAAATTTTCTCCTCCAACCTCTCCAACAATCATTCCAATTCCTATTTTATCTTCTTCCAAAGCGGTTGAAGTTATCGGCAAGACATAATCCCCAATATTACTTCTAAACATACATGTTGAAAGATTTGTTTGATTTTCATAATTCATATACAATGTTCCCCAGGGGTTAATTCCTTCTGGAAATTCTTGAGTAATCAAACTCCCTGTGCCTGTAGTTAGGAGTGTGGGGCCCACATAACCAGTTTCTTCAAGATACAATCCTGCAAGGCCACAAGAAGCTTCAGAATCCTCAGTAGAGTTTAAAATCCCCAATCCTGCAATTATCAAAGTATTATTTTGAATAGAATCAAATTCTAACTCTGAAAAATTTAACCAAACAGAAGAAACAAAATAAGACCCCTCTGTAGACTCAAGAGAATAAGGTCCACCATAAATGGCAGAAGAATTATAATTTGAATCTGCATCCATTTGTATCTTTAACTTTCCTCCAGAGGTATAAACTTCCGAATTATCAACTCCAGAATCCCCAATTAAAACATTAAAGTAATTTGACCAATTTACTGAACTTGAATTAAAATCATCATAAAAATCATTAAGATAATTAGCCATATTATCAAATCTCCAATTATCATAATCAATATAGAACTCTCCGGAGGCATTATTTATGCTACCATTAGTCATTATTGTAGAGAGCACAATTGAATTATTAAACCTAAGATTTGAATTTTTCATCATGACTGAATACTCATTAGTTGCAGTAGCAAAAGAACAAGTTGTATGGTTTAATTGAGGTTCAAAACTAAAAGTCAAATTTCCATCTCCAGAATCTACTGATTCATTTACTGAAGAATCTGAACCTGATTGATTCTTAAGAAATAAATAGGGCCCTTGAGTTTCTCCGCCAACCCTAGTATACGCAATTGAACAAAAAATATCCACAGGATCATAAGTATTAGATCCAGCAAAATACCCATAAAATAAAGCATCTCCATCATATGAAAAAATAGGTTCTTCATCCAGATCAAGATTTACTGTTGTAGAAAATGCTCCTCCGCTAAGTAACCTATCTGGGTAAAACAAAGCACCTGCTACACTAACCTCTCCTGAAACATCTGTTCCAAGAGTTAAAACTCCATCCTCCTCCAAGGAAATAATACCATAGGTAGTAGAATTACTAAAGAAGGATTGAGATACTGAAGTAAAGTTCTCAAAGAAATCATTCAAGTATCCATCATCAAACCAATAAATAAAATTATCAAAAGTTACATTGCTCTGAGTTATGTTTGAGGTCCAAGTTTGCATTGCAAGAACATATTCATTCATACTAGACTCCGAAACATCATCTGTTAAAGTTGTCCCATTGAAAGTACAAGAAAGATTCTCCTCCGAAGAATCATAATAAATAGCTAAAGTTCCCTCAGAGGTTTCCACAATCTCAGTTTCCACCTCATCAGTTTCATTACTTAATATTAAAATTGCCTCTCCAACCTCTCCAGGTATCGCAGTATAATTAGTATAAGCCAATGAACAAGAATGATAAGAGGCAGAAAAAATAGAATCCACCAGAATTAATCCTGCTGTCGTAACCGGAAGTGCGCCACCAGTCTCTTCTCCCAAATACTCTGAATTATTTAAAAGAGTAACATAAACAGAAGAATTAAAATCTCCGCCAGTTAAATTTCCCCTAAGGGCAAACATCTGAGATCCCCCCTCCGTAACCTCTCCAGAATAATCAAAATCAATATTTCCTGCAGAAGTGGTAATTGCATGATCTCCAGTAGCACTAGAATAAAGATAATACTTACTCCAATTTATAGAAGAAAATGAATCATCAGTTATTGCGGCTTCAAAAGAGCCAACAGAAGGAAGAGAAGTTCCAGCAGTCACAAAATCACTATGAGTCTCTCCAAAAGAACTAACATTTGCAGATAAGGTCCCCCTGGTCCCATTGTAAGAATACGAAGAATTACACAAACTCACATCATCATCACATCTTACTCCATCCAAATAAAGTTGAGCACTGCCCTCTGTCCAATTTAAATTATAAAATTCTAACTGCATTGAAACATTTAATTCTTGTAACTCTGTCTGAAGATCAACAGTAATGTTATTACTCCCAATTTCGATATAATCTCCATTTCCAAAATTAATATCTGGACCCACACTTATATTAACTGCATTTGTCCAAGAAACCAAAGCATATTGATTGCTATAAATCAAAGTATTCTGAGCAGAATCATTAAGATCTAAAATCGGCCAATCTGTAACTCCAACATCTATAAAATTATTATTTTTAAAAATAATCCCCGAAGGCCCATTAGCGGCCAAATTAATTCCAGGATAAGTTCCAAGCACATAAAATGTATTATTCTCCACAGTAATATCTGCATCTCCACCAGTATCCCTATGAAAATAAATTGTTCGATAAAATATATTCTCTGCCAAATAAACAGTTAGGTTTCCAACCCCTGTAACAAAATAAGGCACACCCACAGTAAAATTATTAGCTGAGATATTCCAAGTTCTCAAGGTATCCAAACTACCCCCTGTTTGAAGATCGAATCCAGTTCTAGTAAATGTATTATTATAAATCAATGCATCCACTGTTCCAGAAAGCTCACTATCCATCTCTATGCTCTCTAAACCTCCCTGGGTAACAAAGCTATTTGTTAAATTAAAATATGCAGCAGACCAATCAACTCCAAAATAATAAGTTCCATTTGAAGTTAGGTTAGAATCGTTAATCGACACGTAAGAGCTCTCTGAATCTAATGAAAGATTAGCAGACCCATTTGCAGTCAAATCGAAAATAACAGTAGAATTTTGAATAGTCAAATTCCCATTATCACTTAAATTCAAATTTCCTTCAAGATTTAAAGTCGAATCAATCAAGGTAAAACTTGCATCATCGTAATCCAAGGCAGAAGTATTCTTGAATGTAGTCCCAAGAGAACTTTGTCCTGCCACAGCAGCATAAATCAACTTATCTTCCCAACTTCCCGAAGCATCAATAACCAACTCATAGGCAAAAGAGCTAGAATTATTATAAATGATATAAGTTGTTGTTAAATTCTCATCAATTGTATTATTAACAATCTGTCCACTCTGGGCCATTTGAAACCATCCAGTTCCCCCCAGTGCTGCAGGTTGATCCAAAGAAGAATTAAAAATATAAATTCCACCATAAAGTTCCAGGGCATCTATCCTTCCAATTAGCACATCCATTCCCGAAGAACCAGTTGAAGAATTCCCATCAACATTTATTGTGTAATAGTATTGAGTATCTGCACTTGTAAAATTTGCGAATATCTGGACCTCATTATCTGCCTCTTGCATCATTATTTTGAAAATCATTGAATCGTTTGAATCCCAATCAGCCGTATACTCAGCTTCATCATCAATAAGATCCGGAACCGATGCAGAAATTGTAGATTCATTTTGAGATAAATCATAAACTGCCATAGAGGAAGAAGTAAATTCTGAAACATCTAGCTCATCATCTGGTGTTGAACGATTAATCCAAATTCCCGTTGAAATATCCAACGTTGCCCCTTCACACACAACTGTTTTATTAATAATCCAAGGGTCTCCAGTTGGCGTACACTCTATGGAAGCACCAAAAACCAATGGGAAGATAAGTAACCCTAAGAACAAAATACTAACTAATGTAATCCCTCTTTTCAATGTAATTTCTAATCACCCTCTAAGTGTTTATCTAATAAGGCTCACCGACTTTATAAGCTTTATTGTCGTCAGAAACTACATCGCTTTAACTTCTTGAATTCCAAGCACATTCAGAGAAGATTTTAACACTAAAGAATATGCTTTTACAAGTCCCAATCTGGCTTTTTGTTTATCTTTATTTTCTTCCAAAGCCACATGACAGGCCTCATAGAAAGAATTAAATTTGCCTGCCAAATCAAAACAATACTCAGCCAAAATGTGTGGAGAATGCGCTTCAGTAGCTCTCTCAAGTATCTCTCCATACTTTGCTAATTGTTTAACAAGATTAATTTCTACTTCCTCATCCAATAATTTGTAATCTGCATTAACTAAACTTTTTTTAGTTTTCTCTAGGATCTTCTTTGCCCTTACTAAAGAATATTGTAAATATGGCCCAGTATTTCCTTCAAAAGAAATTGACTCTTCCGGATTAAAAGTAAAATCTTTATGGGCTGCATGCTTTAGTAAAAAATATTTAACTGCCCCCAAACCAACAAGTTCAGAAGTTTTTTCTATCTCCAGGGCCTTTCCCCTTTTCTTAATTTCCTTGAGAGCTTTTAATTTTAATTGATCCATTATGTCATCCCCATCAACTTTTGTTCCTTCCCTGGATTTAATTTTTCCAGTGGTTAAATTAACCATTCCATGATTCAAATGATAAAGTCCTTTTGTGTCATAACCCAAAATTCCAAGTATCTTAAAAAGCACACTAAAATGATAATTTTGTTCATTACCGACGACAAAAATAGATTGATCAAATCCAAAATCTTTTTTCTTCAGTGAAGCCAAATAAATATCCTGAGTAATATAAACCGTAGTTCCATTGGGCCTTAGCAAAACTTTTTCTCCAAGCTCTCCACCCAAATCAATAACAACTGCCCCATCTTCTCTTTTATGAAACAATCCTTTTTTCAATCCATCTGTAACAATTTTTCTTCCCTTTTCATATGTTTTACTTTCATAATATTCTTTAACAAATTTTAATCCAAATCTTTTATAAGTTTCATTTAGCCCATCAAAAGCCCAGCCATTCATCTTCTTCCAAAGAGCTCTAACTTTTTCATCCTTCTGCTCCCATTTTTGCAACATAACTTGAACCTCTTCTTCCAATTTGGGATTTTCTTTTAATTTCTGAGAAAACATCACATAATAGTCACCCACAAAATGATCTGACTTTTTATTTGGTTTCTTTCCCTTGCCCCATCTTTGATAAGCCAACATAGATTTACAAATGTGAACTCCTCGGTCATTGGTCAGATTAACTCTCTTCACAATCTTTCCTTGAGTTTCTAACAAATTAGCCATTGCCACACCCAAAGACATATTCCTCAAATGGCCCAAATGGAGGGGCTTATTCGTATTAGGAGAAGGGAACTCTATAACTACCACTTTCTTCCCTTTCTTCTTAAAACCGTAGCTACTCTTCTTCTCAAGTACCTCCCTAAGAACATTTGAATTTAATTTGGCATTATTAACAAATAAATTAATATAAGGTCCAACAGATTTTATTTCAGAAAAATCTTTTCCAATCTTAATTTTTTTTACAATCTGCTCAGCAATCTTATTCGAAGCCATCTTCATAGTTCTAGACAATCCAAAACAAGGAAATGCAAAGTCACCCATCTTAGAATTTGGAGGGATCTCTATCAGATTAAAAACCTTTTTCAGATCAGATCCAATCTGCTCAGCAATTAACTTTGCAAATTTCTTTCTCAAATCCATAATCAATTTTAGTTCTAAGAAGTATAAAAGATTTGTCCCCACTGCCGGACTCGAACCAGCAACCTCACGGGTACGGCTGGATGTTGTTCATCTCAAGTGCTCCGCACCAAATCTAACATCTATCTACAGCCATGCGCTCTACCAATTGAGCTAAGTGGGGAATAATTAAAAGAAAAATATAGGTTATTTAAACCTTTCTAAAACCCTCTCAATGAAGTTCTGTTTGAATAAACCCTAAACTTCCTAGATCCTTTTCTAACCCTTGCAACTGCATTAGGGAGGGTCATTTTACCAACAACCCTTATGCTTCCAGAAATCTTATATGAAATAATTCTTTCCTGCTTTGGTCTCAAGGAAGAAACATTCCAGGATAATCTCAAAGACTGTCCAGTATGTGCAACATTATCTGGTTGATATTGTCCAAACTCACTTGGTTTTTTCAAAGCCTTAGGCAAATAATCCACAAGAGTAATTCCATTCAATGGCTTACTTGTATTATTCTTAACAGAAATCATTACCTTCATAATTCCAATTTCACCTTTGCTTGCCCTAAGAGTTATTACTCTTTTCTTAATCACCAGAGGTTTCTTAACCCAAAAGTAAACCAATGAAGCAACCAAGATTACAAGTATTAAAATAATCAAAGGTCTTCCGTAATTTGTTTTATAGCTAATTTTAAATTCATCACCAGGATTTAATGTGTAACTCCATTCAGCCATTAATTTGCCGTCTGCATCTACAAACTCTGGCTCTGGATCAAATGAAGTAAACTTCTTACTGATTCCTGAAAATTCTTTTACATATGTTTTTTCTAATATTTCATTACCATCATTTGTTTGTGTTATCTCTTCACCATAAATCAAAAATCCAGAATATGGTTCAATAATCTCTTTCAAATCAGAGAATTTAGAAACAACTAAATTAAGATCATGATCCAAATATGTTTTTCCACCAACAGTACCAGTTAACTCTAATAGATACTCTCCCTCTGTTGTTTGAGCATCTGTTTCAAGTACAACTGAGATCTCTTTCTTTTCTTTAGTTCCAATATCAAATTCTATCTTCTCTTCGAAAAAATCTGTTTTAATTGTTAATTGGACATCCTCATAAAAAGTATCATATAAATTTTCCAATTCTAATTTAAGTACATTTTCTTTCCTAGGATCAATTTTATTATTAGCTAATTTAGCCTGGATAACCTCTCCCTCTTCAATTACTGTAAGTGGTAAGAATCTCTCTATCTTATCGTCTCCAGTAGAGATTATTAAACTAACTGCATATGCCCCTGGGGCCCTATCCAACACAGGAGAATAACTTATATCAAAATCTTCCGTCTCTCCAGCAGCGAGAGTAAGGAAGTCTTCTTCTTCATTCAAATCCCAATCATATGAAAGTGTTCTAAATGTAACTGTTTTTTCTTTATTTGCATCATTAGTAATGTGCAATAAATATTTTGCATCATCTCCAGTCAAAACTTTCGATCTCTGGGCCTCAAAATCAAGGTCCAAAGCACTAACTGCTGTGGCGCTTATAATAAGCAGAAATATCATAAGGAATACTCTTTTTTTCATCATAAATTAATTACTACCTCGAGTGATTTATATAGTTTTTGATTACAAACCCAAAGCTATTTATAGTTACTTGCCAATAATATACTATGGAAAATCAACTCTCTTTAGGTGGTGGTATCCAACTTTCTGGCTTTAGTAATATAGAGCCTGGTAAAATTATAGTAATAAAAAAAATGGTTGGAAATTTCATCAAAAAAATAGGAGATGAAAATACAAAACTAAATGTTTCTCTAAAAGAGGTTCACAAAACAGAAAAAAGCCAAAAATATGAGATTCATGGAGTTCTAGACACCGGTGGAAACATAAAACAAGCAGAAATAGTGGACTATAACCTCTTCTTTGCTCTAAATAAGGTATTAAGCAAGCTAAAATAACCGGAATGTTTATAAATCCCTGAGAAAGTCTCATTTCTATGAAAAGAATTGGCGGAGCAAGAAGGAAAACTAGGCACAAAATGTCCAAGAATGTAAAGGAAAGGGGCAAAATAGCTTTAACTAAGTTTTTCAGAAAGTTCGAAGATGGAGCAAGAGTTTGCCTAAAGGCAGAACCAGCCTACCAGAAAGGAATATATGATTTAAGATATCACGGCAAAATTGGCACAGTAAAAAAGAAAAAAGGAAGATGCTATGAAGTTGAAATTCAAGACTTTAAAAAACAAAAAATAATGATCGTGCATCCGGTTCATTTGAAAAAAGCATAAAATGGAAATAATCAATATCGAACAAAGAGCAGTAACTTTATCAGAAGTTAAAGAAACATTAGAATCACTAAAAAAAGAAAAAAAAGAGCTTAACTTTAGGGCCGAAAGAGTCTATGAATATGCAGGAGAGTTCAACACTTTAAAGAAAAAACAAGCCGATGAACTTTTCGAAAAAATCAAAGCACTTAATGTTCCAAGGTTACAGGATAGACACATAATCAAAATTATTGATGTAATGCCAGAAAGTGTAGAGGCAATCAAAGCCACACTTAATGGTGAGAATATCACGTTAAAGAACGACGACGTTATGAAAATAGTTGAAGCAATAAAATGATAGGGTTTAAGCAAAATGAGAGCAAAAGAAGAACATGCAGTAATACTGGACTTTTTGCCCAATGGATATCCGTTCGACAAAAGACCAATACATCGAAAGACTCCCATAGCCCAAGCTCTAGGTAAAAATAGTTTAGTTCTATTAGAATTAGTTCCAAAACCAGATGTATTTCTTCAGCCACTAGAAGAAGTCTACATTGGAGAAGGCAAAAGAGATAAAATCCACCACATTTCTGCAAGAATTCAATTTGACAAACTTACAGGGACTGGAAAATCAGAATTAGAATTTGTAATCAAGGATAGTGTATTAAATGATGAACAAAGATTTATTAAATTCTTTAACACTGCCGGAGCAATCAACATGAGGGTTCATCAGCTAGAACTTCTTCCGGGCATTGGTAAAAGACACATGCTTGAGATACTTGAAAAGAGAGAAGACAAAGATTTTGAAAGTTTCAAAGATCTTAAAGAAAGAGTTTCATTATTACCTAATCCTGAGAAAGCAATAATCAAAAGAGTTATGCTAGAAATCGAAGGAAATGAAAAACATTACCTCTTCGTAAAAGGATAAATTTAAATAGCATTTTCTTTCAATACTAATTAATGAAAAGAGGTCAAGTAGCAGCGTTCTTTATTATAGCATTATTAGTAATAATCACAGTTTCAATTATTGCCTACCTGCAATGGGATTATATCGAGGGTAACTGGCTATCAAGATTAGGTTTCTATGACTCTGTTCCCCAAGAAGTTCAACCAATTCATGATCAAATAATGCAAGGATTCGAAGATACTTCTTTAATTATCATTCCTGAAAACGCCTGGCAATCTGGATATTACAAACTTGGAGATAATGTAAATCCATATGGTACTACATATTATATTTACAAAAGCCAAACCATGATGCCCAGCAAAGAATTCATAGAAGATCAACTAGCCCTGGCAATGGATGAAAATATTCCACTATATATTAACTATGACTCAATATCTTCTGATTTTGTAGTTATTCCCCAAGAGGTTCCAAAGACAAAAGTAATCATTGAAGATGAAGCAATAATCTTTGAAACTAATTATCCACACTCAATTACCAAGGGAAATCAAACATTTAATTTAGAGAATTTTAAATACGTAGCTGAGATAAGATACGGGGAATTATTAGATGTTCTAAAAGAATCAGTAGATATGCAATCAGATAGAATGGAAGGAATCTGCATGGATTGCCTATTAGATCTAAACCAAGAATATGGAGTAACCTTTGAAGTCTTTAAACCTGCAGACCATGAAACCGAAGTTGTTATGTTTGCAGATGATACTGTAATTGATGGAAGAACCTTACAATTTATGTATGCGGTGAGGTATGCCCAATGAAAAAGCTAATTACTATTTTCATGATTTTCCTAATGCTATTCCTTAGTATAAATAGTGCTTATGCTTTATCCCAATGTAATGATGGAGAAGATAATGATGACGATACTCTTGTTGACTTTCCTTCTGATCCAGATTGTTTAAATGAGAATGATAATAGCGAAGGGGTAAATCAAGGTGTTGAACAAGAAGAAGATACTGAATCCACAGAAACTACCTCTCCAAAAGAAACTTCAAAAGTAATCACATCTAAATGTTCAGACAATATAGATAACGACCAAGATGGATTTATTGATTATCCTTCAGATCCTGGTTGTGTTTCTGAAAATGATAATGACGAATACAATCAACCTTCCTCAGATGAAAAAAGTGATCTAACTGGAGACACTCCAGATGCAGATCCAGTTGACACTCAAGAAGAATCAGATGGTGGAAGTGGAGGAGTTCCATGGGGAATGGTCATTATGGCGGCCCCTGTAGCTTTAGGATTATTCGCTGCCCTTAGTGGTGGAAAGAGTGCAACAGATCAAGCAACAGGCCAATTAAAAAATAGGGCAATGAGCGTGACTCCTGGAGCAGAAGGAAAAGTAGTTGCCCAATACTTAATGCAAGGAGAGGGATTAGTTGGTTTTGCTAAAGGTAAAATTACAAATACCATTTCCAATAAAATGATGGAGGCAGCTGCAAAAACACACCCTCATATTGCACTCTATTTCAAACTACGAGAACTAACAACCCAAGTACTAGATCAAATCCCCGTAACTTATACTGATTGTAGTAAATCAACTTCCTCATTAACTCAAGCTAAAAAATGTGGTTACATCCAAGTAGATCAAAGTGGAAGCAATAAATGTAACATTGAAGCCTCAACACAATTAGAAGCTGAAAAAGATCAAGATCTAAGTGCATTAGTTATGGGCTGTAATCACAAAACAGATGATAAAAAACAGGCAAGATTCTCAGGCGAAGGATTAAAGATTGATAGAAAAGAAGGAATCACAACTCTAACACCAACTGAAACAACAAACACCTTCAAACTTAAACCTGCCGGAGAAGACATGGAAGAAAGAGTTTACACCAACATGGATCCAGAACATTCCACTTTAAAATTAAATGATCAGGGAGAACTTATTGAAGCAAATATCCTAGTTCAAGCAGAAGAGGGAAAAACTGGAAGCTATGTTCTTGGAGGACAAGAATACTCCGGCATTCCATCAGGAACAAAGATTTATTATTCTCAAAAAGATAATTTACTAACAATCCAGCCCCCTCAACTAGAGGACACAACTGGAGCAACCTCAATAAAAGTTTTTGATCCAGATGAAAAAGGAAACTTTGGTAAGGAAAAGACAAGAGGATATAGTCTAATTTTAAGGGATGGTAATTTTGAAACAAAAAGTCAAATTACCATAGATCAAAAAACAAATACACTATATTCTGAATCTGAAACTGGACTAAGATTACAAATTGGAGAAGATACAGAGCACACCCAAGGGTATATTCTTGGTGCAAAACCACTTACTAAGAAAAAAGGAGTAAAAATTCAATTAATTAATTCAGAAGAAATTATTATAAAAGAAGGATCTGGCGGAGCCCTAGTACCTCTAAAACCAAACCCAGGTGAACCAACAGAAAGAAAAGCCTGGGCAACCAGCTTCTCAGTACACAGCGAAAAAGAGCAAGTTAAATTAATTATTCCAGGGAAGAAAGGTGAACATTATGCCTACAAAAAATTTGAAACAATAAGTAGGGGCAGTGATGAAAACCTAGTTTTAATCCAACCCGGAGAAGATTCTAATCTGGTATTTGCTAAAACAAGAGAGGGTGGAGAAATTACAGATTTACAAGTTAGAGACCAAAAAACAGGAAAAATTTCTTCAACAACTCTAACAAAAGGAGCAGAAGCCCACTTTTTTGAAGATCCCGAAGGAATGAAAATAAATTTTGTATCTAATTCAAAAGATAGTAAATTAGTATATTCTCCAGTTGCAAAGATTCCAGATTACAAATTTACATTTACTCAAGACCCAAATGATTTAACTAAAACACAGATTGACTTTCCCACCGTTGGATGTAAGAAGTGTGAAAACATTAATTATCAAGAAATTTCAACAATGCCTGCAAATGGAAAAATATTAACCCCTAAATTTACGATGAATAATGAGGGGAGTGTAGTATATCTTGATCCTCCCGGAAAAAGTTTAAGAACTACTAGAAACGGAGAAATTTATATTGAAACCGCTAATCAAGGACAAGGTAGTGTTGGAACTTCACTAAAAAATTCTAAAGACTGTCAAAACCACGGATTTTTAAAAATACACTGCGATTATAGATTTGCAATGGCAGGTTCTAACACTGGCGGATTAATAACCATTGAAGATAAATTTAATTCATTAAACATAGATTCAAAATATGGTGCCCACCTAGAACTAAATACTGCATTAGGGCAACCTATTATTTTTATCACAGACCCATCATCAGGAAATGCAGTTCAAATAACAAATAAACAAGAATGTATCTCATTAATCTCTGCCATAAGTGGAAAAGATCCAACAAGCCTATGTTCTAGTTTCGAAATAACTCCAACTGTAGCAGTACCTGTAACAATAAATGAAGGTACAAGAACAACCCCTGCAAGAACAAGAACAGACTTTGCTGGAGAAAGAGTGCCCCAAGGGATCATTGGTCCAGAGCCCCCATTACTAGAAGTTAGTGGAGTCTCTTATGAGGATAAAACAAAAAGACCATTAATAAACTCCTATGGTGAAAGAGATGTTGAAATTAAAAATTATGCAGAATGTATTAGGGGAACATCTGAAGAAATGTGTGCAAAATTCTATGCTGCACCAACCCAAACAACTACACAAGAAGCATTAACAATTGAATCAACCAAAAATAGTGCTCCTGAAATAACTCCAGAAAATTGGGAAGCACCAGGACCTATAACTTTTGGAGGAACTGAAGATTTTCTTAGCCATCTAGGAACAACAATTGACGGTGAGGTATATAGTGTAAGAATAAGCGATGGACACCTAGGAGACGGCACATATGGAAAAGATGGTTATATTTATCCAGAAATCACATTAAGAATTAAGGATATAAATAAAGATGGGACCCTCTCCCCTACAGAATTAAGTGCCCCCTCTAAATGTGGGGTCTGTGATAATGTTGCCCAAAAATTACTGAAAAAACATCCAAACGGAATAAAAACCCTCCCATACACAGAAACTATAGAACTAACCGCAAAAACAAACGGAATAATTTTATTTGATAAAGAAGGAAATCAAGTTAAATACTATGGAGAGGGAAAATTCAATGAAAACAGAGCTTTTGCACCAGCACCTCCAGCAGCAAAAAGCGAGGGGGCAAGTGAAGCAGTAGAAGCATTATTAAATCCCTCTGCAGATGCAGATTTCCAAGCCCAAACAAATTTAGGAACTAAAGAAAGGGAAGAAGGAATTAAAGGAATGATTCTAAAAATCTCAACAGAGATGAAAAGCGCCTCTTCAACAGATCAAACCCTAATCGGTTGTATAGCAAGAAGCAAAGCAACATATACTCTCGGAGGAGGTTCATTAAATCCCTCCATAGAATCTCAGATCCAAACAGAATGTCAAAAGCACTTCTAATCCACCCGCAACATTTATAAACCCAACATCAGTCCAGAATTCTATTAAAATGGTTAAGAAACAGTTTTTAAGAATATTCAACACAGCAGTTGATGGGAATTTGCCTATCTCTAGAGCTTTACGTAAAATTAAGGGCTTTGGAAGCAATTTAACCCACATAGTCTGCTTTCTATTAAAAATTGATCCTAAAACTCTGGCCGGAGATCTAGAAGATGCAGAAGCTAAGAATATAGAGAACCTAATCTCAAATCCAGAGATTATTCCCACAAGAATGCTTAACAGGCAAAAAGACTTTGAAACAGGCAAAAATCAACACATTGTGGGCCCAACATTAAGATTAACCCAAGAATTTGATATTAAAAGACTAAGAAGAATTAAATCATACAAAGGTGTAAGACACGGACTTGGTTTACCAGTTAGAGGTCAAAGCACCAAAGCACACTTTAGAAAGAAAGGAAAAGCAGTAGGAGTTAAGAAACCTAGAAAAAGATAACCATGGGAGATCCTAGAAAAAACCGAAAACAGAGTAAAGGACCAATACATCCTTGGAACAAAACTAGAATTGATGCTGAAAAAATACTTACAAGAGAGTTCGGATTAAAAAACAAACAAGAAATCTGGAAAGCAAACGCTCAATTAAAAAGAATAACCTCTCAAGCTAAAAAATTAATTAGAGATAGAAAATTAGAACAAGCTCAAAAAGAAACAAATCAACTTCTAGAAAGATTAAACAGATTAGGATTAATTGAAAAAGAAACTCCAATCGAAGATGTTCTAGCTCTGGAAGTAACAGATATTCTTGAAAGAAGATTACAATCAATTGTTTTAAAAAACAAATTAGCATCCACAACCAAACAAGCAAGACAAATGATCTCACACGGACATGTCTTTGTTAATGGTAAGAAAGTAGATGTTCCTTCATATTTAGTTGATTCTTCAGATAAAATCACATATAATACTAAATCAGAATTCAATAGTGCTGAACATGCAGAAATAATCAAGCTAAAGAAAAAGGACGAAATTAAACCAGTCAAGATAGAAGTTAAAGAAGAAGAGCCCCAAGATGTAATGGCTCAAGCTGAAAAAGAAATTGCAAAAGAAATAAAGGAAAAGAAAAATGAGTGAAGATAAAAAACCTACAGAAGTAAAAGCTCCTGAAGCTAAACCAACTGTAGAAAGAAAAGAAGCACCTAGAACACCTAGACCTGCTGATAAAAGAGATTCGAGACCACCTAGAAAGGACTTCACCAAAAGACCAAATAAAAAAGAAAGATGGGCAATTGCACACATCTACTCCTCATTCAATAACACAATTATTCACATCACAGACATTTCAGGCTCAGAAACACTAGGAAAAGGCTCCGGAGGAATGGTTGTTAAAGCACACCGTATGGAGAGCTCACCTACTGCTGCTATGAACGCTGCTAAGAAGGCGGCTGAAGAAGCAAAAGAAAAAGGTATCAATGCATTACACATTAGAGTAAGAGCCCCTGGCGGACACAACGGACCTAACAACACAGGCCCAGGTGCAAACGCTGCAGTTAGAGCATTATCAAGAATGGGATTCAGAATCGGAGTAATCGAAGAGGTTACAGGAACACCTACTGACACTTGTAGAAGAAAAGGTGGAAAAAGAGGAAGAAGACAATAGAAACCCTTTTATATTTTTATTAACAATTCACAATCATGGCTAAAGACCAAATTCAAATGCCTTCATCCGGTGGAGGATTAGTAAGATACTTTGATGATATTAAAAGTAAGATCACATTTAGTCCTGTAACTCTAACAGTCATAATTGTTTTAGTTATTGTTATTGAAATCCTTTTATACAAGGGCGTTTTCTAAAAATTTGGTGATACCTCAATCAAAATGGAAGAACTTACTACAACTCAAAAATTTTACAATAATCTAGGTTGGAAAGGTCCGACATTATTAGTTGCTGGTTTTTTAACATTTATGTTTGGAGTTTATACTCTTGCAGAATTCTCAACACACCCAAGAGAAATTAGAACCTTTTCTACAAATCTAAGTGCCAATGAAGAAAGGACAGGTACCTGCAGATACACCCTTCTAAAAGATAGAAAAGAAATACTAGAGATAACAGAAGGAACTAGCCAAGCATTATTTGAGTACTCTCCCCAGGGAAGAACTACAAGACTTCAAACAACCAGAGATCTAAAACCAACTACTCAGAATGATGATGTTTTCTACATGGAACAACTTTGTCATCAAGCTAGTGGCTATTAATTTTCTTAAGAAGTTCATCAATATCTTTATCTTTCAATCCATGAGCCTTGCAACCCTCTTCAAGAGTTTCCATAGCTGCCATGTGACATCCCAAACAACCCATTCCCGCTTCCATTAATAGCGCAACAGATTTTGGTGCCTTCTCCACAACATCATTTATTGTCATTGTTCTTGTGATTTCCATATATTTAGAAATAAAAATTAGTTTAAATTGTTTTCGGTGTTAACGATGATGATACAATAAAGACTCCATTCTCTTTCCTTTCTCTATTTTCTTCATATAATGCTTAAAGAAATGATACATTGAATATAATGAAAAAGCAAATGGAATATACCCCAGATAACCAAGTATTGGCATCTCATAAATCTTCAAAAATCCAACGAAAGGAATAGTATAACTCCACCCTCCAGGATTATAAAAATTAAAATATTCCCAGAGCAAACCACAGATTAATCCGGCCGTAGCCAAACTAAGAATAACTCCGATTCTTCTATCCTTAAAATGCTTAATCAATGAAGGTTCTCCATGAAGATAATTAATTGGATCCAACAAAAAGAAAAATGCCAACCACACTAAAGCAAAGAAGTATTTAGGCCACACTGCAGGCAAAACAAAAGAAGCAAATCCCAAAAATATAAATGAAACAATAAGTAATCTACTAATCTTGTGTTTGTGCTTTAATTTATATTTCTCGAATAATCTTAAAGATCTAATTAAC
>Ga0233437_1002254_pt1 | contig 30164 bp, 31 predicted proteins | sample SI_122_August201_FD_182714 | JGI IMG/M metagenome (GOLD analysis project Ga0233437, IMG submission 182714) | Seawater microbial communities from Saanich Inlet, British Columbia, Canada - SI_122_August2016_200_MG | ecosystem: Environmental > Aquatic > Marine > Inlet | place: Canada: British... | reverse complement strand
TCAATATTTAATTCTAATTCAATAATAATATACTTAATACATTGTTTTTTTGAACTATATTATACATTAATTACACTAGCGTAATCAGAATGTATTGAATAAAAATAATATATATGGTGATATCATAAATGTACAAAAACATTAGAGATTTAAGAGAAGATAGTGACATAACCCAAAGTGAAGTGGCAGGTATTTTGGGTATTGCCCAAAATACATATTCACAATATGAGACTGGTAAAATATCTTTTACAGCAGATATGTTAGTGTGCTTGGCTAATTATTACAGAACCAGTATTGACTATCTATTAGGTCAAACCGACAACAAAGAACCTTTAGAAAAATAGAATTATTCAAAAAAAGCCTTTCATAAAATTAATATGCAAGGCTTTTAATATGTTTTTATTTAATATTTGCAGTTAAGCTATCTCTTGATCATTTCTGATTATAAACACGAAAATCCATACAAGACCTAAAGCAATACTTAAAACAGTATACAACACTGCTTGTTCCGGGCGATATTTTGAAAATAATTTATGCAAAACGAATCCTGCCAGTACTAATAAAGCAATCGATATTAACCAACCAATCACAGGAATAACACCAAGCCACATTACCGCACCCGCTATAGGTAAAACTATATCCAATCTAGGTATTTCCCAAGATCCAATACTGACTCTTTCAACTATTTTACCTAAAATATATAAGTTCCCAATAGGAATCCATGCAAGCCATGCATTTTCGATTCCTTTATTTTTTGCTAAAGTCATCAGACCAAAAGAAAATAGTACATAAGCAGTAATTCCGACTATAGCCATTAAAACGCCAAATCCGACACCAACTCCTAAAAGAGCTCTAAAAATTGGATCATCCATAATAAACACCTTTTCCTTTCATATTTTAATGTGAATATATATCATCATATTATACTAATTATATCACTGTTTTAATAGCCATTCAAATATATACAGAATTATTCATATAAAATTTGTTTTTGCATTTTATATTTCTACTCATTATTTTGAACTCTATTACATATCTATCTATAGGAACTAAATAACAATTTAAATCTCATTTTAGTAAAAAAACTTGAAGGATTTTATTATGTATAGTTCATTTGGCGGTGGAGCAATTCCAGTAATACTTATCGTAACAGGTATTATCGGGTTAATTGCAGGAGTTGTAGCATTGTTTTTGTTTTTACCAAAGAAAAAGAAATATAGTTATAGCGGTATTTTGAAATATCTATATGATTTTTTGAATTTTGATAAGTTCTGGTTTGTTTCTGTTTTTAAAGTTTTGTTTATTAGCTTAACATTTATGTGTTTAATCGGTGGGTTTATCTGTTTATTTATACATTTCTTAACTGGTCTTGGGATTATATTTGCTGGTGTAATATTCAGGCTTCTCTCTGAAGTTACAATGATAATTATGAATATCGGTAATAATGTATCTCAAATAAACGATAAACTGGAAGCCACAAGCAATGAAGCCACAACACTTAAATAAACAAAAACTTAAAGCTGTTATCTAAATACTAATTTTAGCTGGGACTGTTTTAAAATAGTCCTTTTATAAATTATATTATATTTTAAATTAACCCTATATATTAACAATTTATATGTTGACATCCAGTCGACTTCATGTTATCATTTGAACGTTCATTCAACTGTTCAATTGAGGTGAAGTTTATATGCAAGATAAAGATTTACAAAGATGTACTGAAAGCAGCATTTTTTCTCCAATCGGGGAAAACTCAGCTCTAAGACTTTCAGACTTTTATAAAATGTTTGCTGACTCTTCTAGAATTAAGATATTATATCTTTTGCAAAATAAAGAAATATGCGTCAATCATATTGCAGCAGCACTTGATATGAGCATATCAGCAGTATCACATCAACTAAGATTGCTTCGTTCTGCAGGACTTGTCCGCTTTTTAAAAGAAGGAAAGAACAGCTATTATGCTTTGGACGATGATCATGTTTCTGACATGTTAAATCTTGCAAACCGCCATATTGAACACAAAGATGATTAAAACATAATTATATAATACTATATTAAATTTTGGGGAGAACAAAATGAAAGCGTTTTTTGAGGCACTATATATTTTAGCGATAGACATGGGGTTCTATATGATTATAGGACTGCTGCTTGTCACTGTCTTTAATGTAATTATAAAAAAGGAATGGATTGCCGCCCATCTTGGGAAGGGGAATCTATGGTCAATAATTAAAGCAAGCATATTCGGTGTACCTTTACCGCTATGTTCCTGCGGCGTTGTTCCGACTGGCATGTATCTAAAAGATAAAGGTGCATCTGATGCATCAACTGCGTCTTTCTTAATCTCAACACCGCAAACAGGTGTAGATTCAATCGTAGCCACTTATGGGCTAATGGGTATAACATTTGCATGGTTTAGACCAATCGCAGCTTTTGTGTCCGGCGTTTTTGGCGGATTAATGGTGAAAGTATTTGGAAAATCTAAAGATTTAGATACGAAAAAAGAACATATTTACGAAGAAGATTGTACAGATGGATCATGCTCTAAAGGTCATACACACAGTCATGAACATGCTGAAGAAAAGGAAGCTTCAATAGGACAAAAGCTAAAAGCTTCATTCAAATACGCTTTTGGAGATTTTGTCGGCGACATTGCTTTTCATTTTATATTAGGATTAATCGTTGCTGCTCTTATCACCGTTCTAATTCCTGCTAATTTCTTAGTAGAAATCGGGCTGTCATCCGGAATACTTGCAATGCTGGTAATGATAGTTGTTGGAGCACCGATGTATATCTGCTCTACTTCATCAATACCGATTGCACTATCATTAATAGCTAAAGGTCTATCACCGGGAACAGCTTTCGTGTTCTTATTTATGGGCCCGTTTACTAACATAGCGACGATATCGATTCTTGGTAAAAAGATCGGAACTAGAACAACGATAATATATCTTGTTTCAGCAGCCCTCAGTGCAATTGGATTTGGATATTTGCTAGATTTTCTTATCGGCTCTTTCTCGCTTCCATTTATAAGCGGAGTAGGAGCTAATGCGCATGCTGAAGATATCAGTATCTATAAAGTAATAATTGGTCTATCATTTATGTTGATTATCTTCTATCATATCGTAAGAAGAATCAGTGCATGGTTTAAAGCAAAAGGCGGAGCAAAAGAAGAAACAGCAACAAAGAGTATATCTTTAAAAGTATCGGGTATGAACTGTGATGGCTGTGCAAATAGTCTAAAAGCAGATTTTCTAAACACTAAAGGTGTAAAGGGTGCTAAAGTCTCTTTTGATGATTCATCTGTGAAAGTATGGGGAAATTTTGAGGAAAAAGACATTGTTGATGTAGTCTTAAAAAAAGGTTATAGCATAATCTAAAAATCAATTCTCTTTTTATAAGAGATGTTGCTTATATACATTAAAGGAAAGGGCTGAATTTATTTTTGGTCCTTTCCCTAGTTTTGCGTTAAATATTTTTATGAGAAAATATGTCTTAATTCTCTTAAATCTCTTTTGGAGCTAAACCAACTTTCTTATAAACTTTTCTAAGTATCTTAATCGAGTTCCTTCTTGCCTTTTCGGCGCCGTCCTGCATCACTTTGTTTAAGTATGCTTTGTCAGCTCTGATTTTTTTATACTTCTCTTGGAAAGGTTTAAGTTCTTCAACAACAGCTTCTCCAACTTTGGTTTTTAAAACACCGTATCCTTCCCCCTCAAACTCTTTTTGTGCTTGATCTACGCTCACACCATTAACCGCAGAGTAAATAGATAATAAGTTAGAAACTCCAGGTTGCTCTTCACAATATTTAATTGTGTTTTCGCTGTCTGTCACTGCTCTTTTAAACTTCTTTAAAATAACATTAGGCTCATCTAAAAGCGAAATATAGCTGTTCGGGTTTTCATCAGACTTGCTCATTTTAGTTTCTGGGTTAGTAAGGCTCATCACCCTGCCTCCTACCTTGCCTATAAAAGGTTCCGGCACAGTAAACACATCACCATACAGGTTATTAAACCTAGTTGCGATATCCCTTGCAAGCTCTAAATGCTGCTTTTGGTCTGCACCAACAGGCACCATATCTGTCCCATATAAAAGAATATCCGCAGCCATTAAAACAGGATATGTATATAATCCAGCGTTAAGGTTATCTTCATTCTTTCCGCTTTTTTCTTTAAATTGCGTCATCCTGTTAAGCTCACCAAGATATGTGTAACATGATAAAACCCATGCAAGCTCTGCATGCGCACTTACGTGAGATTGGAAATATAATATATTCTTTTCTGGGTCTAATCCAGCAGCAAGTAATATCGATAAAACATCCAAACAGCTTCTTCTAAGCTCAGTCGGATTTTGACGTGTAGTTACTGCATGCAAATCAACAGCACAATAGTAACAGTTATACTCATCCTGTAAGTTTACCCAATTTTTAATCGCTCCTATATAGTTTCCAAGTGTCGGTGTGCCTGAAGGTTGAATCCCCGAATATATCGTCTTTTTATCCATTTTCATTCCTCTTCTTTATATAAATTTATTTTATAGCATCCATTATACTGCTAAACATGTCGCTTTTGTTTATTACACTTTTATGCAAAACTTTCTTATTTTTTAACTCGCTGATTTTCTTAGGTATTTTCGTATTCGTCAATTTTGCCAGTTTATCCACAGTCTCAAAAGCATCGCCTTTTGAATTTTCACCAAAAGCTTCTAAAACACTGCTTGAAAATTTATATGGATTTGCTGTCGAAGCAATAACACATTTCGTTTTATCATTCGTTTCCATATAATAATCGTCACACACACGCTTGCCTACTGCTGTGTGCGGGTCTATTAAATAATTATATTCATCAAAAGTATCTTTAATAGCATTTTGCGTGCGTTTTTCACAAGCCCAGTTTGCATAAAATATTTGTGTTTTTTTATTATCTATATGCTTTTTAATATCATACTTGCCCTTTTCTTTTAAATCATTAAACAGAGCATTAACAATATCCGAATCTTTTATCATATCAGCAACCAATCTTTCTAAGTTGCTGGATATTAAAATATCCATAGAAGGCGACATTGTCTTTACAAAATTTCTGTTCTTTAATCGATATTCCTTATTCTTAAAAAAGTCTGTTAAAACTCGGTTTGTGTTGGATGCACAGATGAACTTATTAACAGGCAGCCCCATTTTATGTGCATAATATGCCGCTAATATATTCCCGAAGTTTCCAGTCGGGACAACAACATTAATCTTGTCGCCCATATTAATTTCTTTATTATTTAAAAGGCAAATATAACTCCAAAAATAATATACGATTTGTGGTGTTAGTCTACCTATATTAATCGAGTTTGCGGAAGAAAGGACATATCCTTTTTCTTTTATATTTTTCGCCATATTTTTATCTGTGAAAATCCCTTTAACACCGTTTTGAGTGTCATCAAAGTTACCTTTAACCGCAATAACAGCCGTGTTCTTACCTTCTTGCGTAACCATTTGCATTTTTTGCATATCTGAAACACCAGCATCAGGATAAAAGACTACAATCTTAACTCTGTCTACGTCTTGAAATCCCTCAAGTGCTGCTTTCCCAGTATCTCCTGACGTTGCTGTTAATATCAACACATCTTCATCAATTCCCTTTTGCTCCAGCGCTTTTGCCATTAATCTGGGCAAAATCTGCAAAGCCACATCCTTAAACGCCAAGGTCGGTCCATGCCAAAGCTCTAAAATATATTCTCTTTCTGAAAGCTTTTTGAGTGGCACAATGTTTTTTACATCAAATGTGCTATATGCTTGCTCCGTAATTTTTTCCATATCATCAAGTCTGATTTCATCAAAAAACATGTTTAAGATTTTTGCTGAAAGTTTTTGATAACTTAAATTTCGCAAACTATCTAAATCTGCTTCGTTTAATTTTGGGAATTCGCTGGGTATAAAAAGCCCACCGTCATCGCTTATCCCTTTTAAAACCGCCTGCAGTGCTGGTATCTTTTTTTCACTATTTCTTGTGCTAACAAGAAGCATAAATCAACTCTCCCTAAATTTACAAATTAAGCTAATCTCTTGTTTAAATTTAAGAGATTAGCCTATAAAACTTCAATCATAATAACTTTAATTGTTATTCGGTTATATATTTTTTTACAAATTCTGGTGCTTTCTCTGGATCTGCACTCACAACTATTACAGCCTTAATGTCATTTTTCTTTAATACTCTGTTTAGGTTTTTAAAAAGATCTTCCATCTCAATTAGATCAGCATGCACCATGTTTTTAATCCCGTCAATAAAAATATGGGAAATATCAAAATCTTGAGATATCATCCCACAAACGAAACCATAAAACATATTTACATCGTCAACATTATACTCAGTGCTGTTTACAAAACGGATCTCGTGCCTTAGGTCATACATATATCTGTTATCATCATCGATAAACACGATATCTCCTTTTGCTTCTTTCACAAGATTGTTGGCCATATCGACAATCTGCTTAGACTTACCGCTACCCTTTTTGCCCATTATTACCTGAATCATAGTAAATCGCCCCGTTTCTATCGTTTTTTTTAAAGCTTTAGCTTGTATTTTAAAATCTTTTCGAAAAGTACACTGCTCGTTTCTTTTCTTATTAACATCATTATATAATATCTATCACTATTTTAACAGTCAAAATAATTATATTTTTTGATTTTAAATTATAATTGTTTCACCAGTCTTAATATACTCAATTTTATCGCCTAGTTGTTTTTTAAGTTTTTTAAATGCAAATAAACCTGTACAATGGCATGTATAAATCTTATCTGACTGCATCTTTTCTAATTCAAGCATTACACTAGAAAAGTAATCTTCACTGCAATTAATCGCCTTCCCACCTTTAGCAGACATATGAAGCCCCGCAATAACCATTCCGATAGGTATTTTAATTCTTTTTTCGACGGTTTTTAGTATGTTGACTATTCCTCTGTGGCTACAGCTGGATAGTACATGAATTTTTCCCTTTTCTTTTATTCCAATAAACATCTCATGTGAAAAATCATCTGATACATACTTTTCGTCCTGCTTTTTCAGCAGCCTTTTATCCTGGCAGAAAAAAGCCTCATCGCTCATTATATCTGAAAGGATATATATATCATTAAGCTTAAAATTCTCCTTCACGAAAACAAACCTATCAAGATATTTTGAATATATCTTTTTTTCGCCGCTTATCTTAATTATTATGCCATGTTCCTTCGCATAATATTGGTTTTTTGCATCTTCTTTTAAATAAACTTTTGCTTTATAGTTTACTTTAAAAAATGCTTTAAGTCCTCCAATGTGATCATAATGATTATGTGATATAAAAACAGCATCTATGTCGGATATATCAACCCCGAGTTTTTTAGCGTTTTTAATAAATACATCAGATTTACCGACATCTAAAAGATATTTCTTGTCATCTTTTTCTATGTATAAGCTTAATCCATGCTCATTTTTTAATCTGCCGCCAGCTTTTAAATCTTCGACTAAGATTATAATTTTCATCATATTTTCCTTTAATTAAATTAAAAGACGCTTTAACATTAATTCGTTAAGCGTCCTAAAGTATAATCGTTTATTTTATGCTTCCCTTGCACTAATGATGTCTTTCATCTTCATCAGCCTTGTTCTGCTGCCACGCTCATTCTCGTCCAGCTTCATGGTGATATATTTAATGCTGTCTTTCATCTCAGGAATCATTACATATTCAAGTGCATTAACTCGTCTTCTTGTCTTTTCAATCTCATCAGCAAGCATATTACATGTCTTTTCTAGTTCTGCTAATTCAATCATCCTTAAAAGACTGTCGCTAAGTTTATTAACTGCACCATCCAGTTCTGCTGCTGTGAATGCAAGCCCATAAGGCAAGAAAGAATTATCTCTCTCTTTTTCATTCACATTTATTTTCGGGACAATAACGCTCATAATGTTTTTTTCAGACACACTAAGTTCTACTTCTTTTGTTGGATACACCAAAGCCTCATCAATCTCTTCAGGAGACATTGCAGCACGAGCAAGCAAAAAACTTTTTAGTGCATCTCCAACTTCGACCTCAACCTGTTCACGCAAGATTTTGTTTCTTCTAATAATCTCCATAAACTGGCGGATCATTTCATCCCTTTTATCTTTTAAAAGCTTATGTCCTCTAATAGCAGTTTTAAGCCGCTTTTTTAGTTTAGTAAGCTCCATTCTTGTAGGATTTACTTGTATTCCAGCCATATATCATTACACCTATCAGTTATTTTTCTTAACTTTTCGCCTTTTTATTGCTCTTCTTCATAAGGCTTATAATATTTCTCGATGAATTCGGTCTTAATTCGCTTTAGCTCACTCTTTGGAAGTATACCAAGCAGCTTCCATCCAAGGTCTAGTGTTTCATCAATTGATCTATCTGTTTCATATCCTTGAGATACATATTCATTTTCGAATGCATCTGAGAATTTAGCATAAAGCTTATCTGTTTGCGATAATGCCGCTTCTCCCAATATTACTGAAAGTTCTTTCGCTTCTTTTCCTCTAGCGTATGCACTAAACAGTTGATTCATAGAGTCGGCATGATCTTCTCTTGTTTTATCCGCACCAATACCTTTGTCTTTAAGCCTTGAAAGTGATGGTAATACATCCACAGGAGGAGTAAGCCCTTTACGATATAAATCACGAGCCAATATTATCTGCCCTTCTGTTATATAACCGGTAAGGTCGGGGATTGGATGCGTCTTATCATCTTCAGGCATAGTTAATATTGGAATCTGAGTTATAGACCCTTCTCTTCCTTTAATTCTTCCTGCTCTTTCATACATTGTTGCAAGGTCAGTATAAAGATATCCAGGATATCCACGTCTGCCCGGCACTTCCTTTCTTGCCGCAGAAACTTCACGAAGTGCTTCTGCATAGTTTGTAATGTCAGTTATAATAACAAGAACATGAAGTCCTTTTTCATAAGCCAAATATTCAGCAGCAGTAAGCGCCATACGAGGCGTAGCGATACGCTCTATAGCAGGGTCGTTAGCCAAATTCATAAATAAAACTGTTCTTTCAATCGCACCTGTCTTTTTAAAGTCACTGATGAAAAAGTCTGCTTCTTCAAAAGTGATACCAACAGCAGCAAAAACAACAGCAAAGTTAGAATCAGTATTTAAAACTTTCGCTTGCCTTGCAATCTGTGCCGCTAAGTTAGAATGCGGCAAACCAGATCCGGAGAAAACCGGTAGTTTTTGTCCACGAACTAAAGTGTTTAGTCCATCAATCGCAGAGATTCCAGTTTGTATAAACTCAGATGGATAATCTCTTGATGCAGGATTAATCGGGTTTCCGTTAATATCCAAGCGTTTATCAGCAATAACAGCAGGACCACCATCAATAGGGCTTCCCATTCCGTCAAAAACTCTGCCCAGCATTTCTTCCGAAACTGCCAGTTCAATTCCTCTTCCTAAAAATCTTGCTTTAGAAGTAGAAATTTTTAGTCCTTGAGATCCTTCGAAAAGCTGTACTAATGCCTTATCGTTTTCAATCTGTAAGACTCGTCCTCTTCTTACTTCTCCGTTTGCCTGCTCTATTTCTACAAGCTCATCATATTTTACACCATCAACGCCTTCAACAAGCATCAACGGTCCTACTACTTCTTTAATCGTTTTATATTCTTTAAGCATCGACATATCCTCCTTCTTCAATCAGGTCATGAATCTCTTTACTGAGTTGTTTTTCTATTTTATTATATTCTTTGGATACATCTTCCTCGACAACATATTTAGCACGGCCGATAAGCTCTTTAGATTTTATTTCCATAATCTTAGAAAAATCTACACCGGCTTTTAGTGCTCCTATTGAAAGGTCAAAATATTTTATAATCAATCCAAGCAAACCTGCTTGCTTTTCCGGGCTTGTATATGTGTCTATGTCATGAAAAGCGTTTTGATGCAAATAATCCTCACGGATAATTCTTGCAATTTCAAGCTTTAATCTATCGTCCAATGAAAGCGCATCAACACCAACCAGTCTTACAATTTCTTCAAGCTCTGATTCTTCTTGAAGCAGTATCATAGTTCTTGTTCTTAGCTGTTCCCAATTATCTGAGATATTGCCGTCGAACCATTCCATCAATCTATCAACATACAGCGAATAACTAGTCATCCAATCGATAGCTGGGAAATGTCTTTTATATGCAAGTTGTGCTGATAACCCCCAGAAAACTTTAACTATTCTTAGCGTAGCTTGTGAAACAGGTTCACTAATATCTCCACCAGGAGGTGAAACCGCACCAATAGCAGTTACTGCGCCTATTCTTCCTTCGCTCCCCAAACATTTTACAATGCCTGCTCTTTCATAAAACTCAGCAAGCCTTGATGATAGATATGCAGGATATCCTTCTTCACCAGGCATCTCTTCAAGTCTTCCGCTCATCTCACGAAGAGCCTCTGCCCATCTGGATGTTGAGTCTGCCATGATAGCAACTTTATATCCCATATCTCTAAAATATTCAGCAATCGTAATTCCTGTATAGATAGAAGCTTCTCTAGCCGCAACAGGCATATCCGATGTGTTTGCTATTAAAACTGTTCTTTTCATCAACGGTTCACCAGTTTTAGGGTCTTTAAGCTCTGGGAACTCTAAAAGAACATCTGTCATCTCATTACCACGTTCACCACAACCAACGTAAACGATAATGTCTGCATCTGCCCATTTAGCCAGCTGATGCTGCACTACTGTTTTTCCGCTTCCGAATGGACCAGGAACAGCAGCAACTCCGCCTTTAGCAACAGGGAACAATGTATCGATAACTCTTTGTCCCGTGACCATAGGCTCGTTTGGAGGAAGCTTTTCTGCATACTTTCTGCCTCGTCTAACTGGCCATTTTTGCATCATAGTAAGCTCTAATACTTCTCCGCTATCGCTTTTAATCTTTGCAACAACATCTTCAATAGTGGCTTTATCGGATGATATCCATTCTAGTGTTCCTCCCATTCCGAAAGGCACCATAATCATATGCTTAACAGGATTTGTCTCTTGTACAAACCCGATAAAGTCACCAGCTTCTAATTTATCTCCAACTTTAGCAGTCGGTTCAAAGTTCCATTTTATATCGCGTGAAAGGGAGTTAACCCTTACGCCTCTTTCTATCCTGTCTCCTGACAGCTCTCTAATCTTATCAAGCGGACGTTGAATTCCGTCAAAAATCGATTCTATAAGCCCCGGTCCAAGCTCTACTGAAAGTGGATCTCCAGTTGATTCAACCGGTTCTCCTGGCCCTAAGCCACTCGTTTCTTCATAAACTTGTATAGAAGCCATATCGTTCCTAAGCTCTATAATTTCTCCAATAAGCTCTTTTTCACTAACACGGCAAACATCATACATCTTCGCATCTGCCATGCCTTTTGCAACGATTAATGGCCCAGAAACTTTTACAATTCTGCCCTCCATAAACTATACCTACCTTCTTTTATTAAAAAACTTTTGCCTTTAAAAGGCGTTTTTACTTTTATATTAAAATAATTAAATTTTACTCTTCATCTCGGAACAAAATATCTGCTCCAATCGCTTTTTCTACGTTAGCACGTATCCCCTGCATGCCAAGCCCCTTTGATCCTTGATTGTTGGGTATTGGGATAATAGCAGGAAAAGGCATTGTTTTATATTTTGCAATAGTTTCTTCAGCCTCTAAAACAGCCTGTTCTGTTATAAAAACAATCGCATATTTTTTTGCAGCAAGGGTGTTAACCAGTTTCCCTACATCTTCATCAGATGTATAAAAAACATCAAGCCCTAAGGCCTTAAATCCCATCACACTGTCTTTATCTCCGATAACTCCAATTTTGTACATAACCGTACTCTTATACCTTTTCGTTATTATTTTAAATCATTAATTCTATTTATTCGTAAAGAAACTTTAATCTTTTTGATATGTCCTCAGTGCTAATAGCATTAAGCTTAGCAACCATCAAAAGCCTGACAGCCGCAGACTCTCTTTCTTTAGCAATCAAATATCCAATCGCCATAGAAGAAGAAAACATATCATATCTATCTTCTTTTAATACTTCAACTAAATAATCATCTCTAGCTTTTTCAACAGCAAACAATCCTCCGCCGCTGCTCAATTTTTCAAAAGGCTCTTTTAGATGTTTTTCATATCCAAACTTTAAGAAGTAACTAAAAGCATTATCGCTTTTGTCTTCAAAAGCTTTTATCATATCAGATTTAAAGAGTTTTCCTCCGATTAATAAAGCATCATCTAAAATGTCGCTGTTATAACCGGCATTCTTTAAACGAAGCACAATCATGATATTAGTAAAATCAAAATAAGCTTGATAATACTTATGAATTTTTTGGTTTTCTACACCTCTTAAAAACACTCCAACATGCTTTGAGTATGCTTTATCCATAACTAGACCAATAATCGTTGCATCCTCGTTAATCGCAAAAGACTTATCAAGATGTCTCATAGCCTCAGACATCTGTACAGGAAGCCTCGAATAACTTTGGTCTGCTATGCTCTCTTTTAAAATATCAAAGCTGATTTGTCCATATGGAGAAATATCATCCTTTGAAAACTCTTTTCCTAAAAGATTTAACTTTAAAAGCGTTTTAGTGTTAAGATAATCATACTTTAATAAATATAATTCTAATAATTTTTCATCAGGGCATACACTCTTTAAAAAATCCAATGACTTTTCAAGTTCATATGAAACTATCGTTTCAAACTCATAAGGGTTTTCAAGTTCGGGTGCACCTTTTGCATATCCCTTTTCTCGAAGTGCAAGCATCGCACTGCCCGGTGTTTCGCTTGAAGCTGCGTTTATTATGTTATCTTGCCCTAAAAGACTTAACTGTCTGAATTTTATCATCGAAGATGAAAAAGGATAAGATTTAAATGCCATAACTTGTTTTCTCCCTAATCTTCTTTAAACAATATGCCAGCAGCATCTGTCTCTATTTTTTCTCTCATCAAAGCAACCACTGCTTCAACAGAGCAATCAATCTCTAAGCCATCGTCACAAAATACGAACCCACCTGCTTTATCACATATCTCTTCTAAAATAGTGACCTCACCTGAGCCGACGCTTTTTTTAAGCACATCATTCGCTTTTTTAACAAAATCACTGCCCAAACGATCTTTATCGTTTTTTGCAACTTTAATGCTTCCTTTGCCTGTTTCGGTACACGAAACAAGAAGCTTAATCATAAGCTCTTGATACTTGTCTTTAGGTAAAGAAGCAACATCATCAATAGCAGCTCTAAAAGCCTCATCCAAAACATCTCTTTTCATAGCAAGAATGTCTTTTTTGTGCTCTAAATCATAAACAGATTTAATACGTCTTTTTCTCTCTTTTGCCTCGGCTAAAGCTTCTTTTTGTGCTCTTTGTTTAATGTCCTTCGCTTTGCTTTTAGCTTTTTTAACGATTTCATCTGCCTTTGTTTGTGCGCTATTTTGCTCTATGACTGCGGTGTCTCTTGCTTCGCTCAATATTTTTTCTATCAATTTTAAAGATCCACTCAAAATCCTATTCACTCCATTTTCTAGCTAAATTTATCGTATACTAAAATTCATCTGCATACACGTCCCTATTAGTTTATAAAACTTAAAAGGGCTTTTTACTTTGTCTTGGTTAAATAATATTAAACAAGAAGGATAATAAGCATAGATATTAGTAATGCAAAAACAGCATAAGTTTCAACCATGATAGCCATAGTAATCGCTTTTCCCGATTCTTCAGGTCTTCTTGCAATCATACCGATTCCTGCAACAGCTGTTTTACCCTGTGCTATAGCTGATGTTAAACCTGCAATAGCTGTAGGCAATGCACCAAGAAAATAATAAAATCCCTTTGCTGTGCTGATTTCACCAACTTCACCAAGTACTCCGATGTTTAGAAGGATCATAAACCCAACCAACAATCCGTAGATTCCTTGTGTTCCAGGTAAAAGCTGTAAAACCAAAGCTGATCCAAACTTATCCGGGTCTTCTGCTACTAATCCAGCAGCAGCTTGTCCAGCTGTTCCAACTCCGATAGCAGATCCTGTGCCTGCAAGTCCAACTGCAAGTGCAGCCCCTAACATTGCCAATACTTTTCCTAAATCCATTCCAATTGCTTCTATCATTTTTATTCCTCCATCATTTATAAACGTAAATTGTTTACTTTTTATATTAAAATTTATTTTTCAAATCTATAATGTTTCATATTTGCTTTAAGCGGTCTGAAAGATCTTCCTCCGCCTTCAAAGAATTTACCATAAAACTCGATGTATTGCAGTCTGCATGAATGGACATATGCACCAAGAGTGTTAATCCCGATATTAAACGCATGTCCCACTGCCAATATTGCAATCGCAAACGGTATCCCATACCATTTACCTAAAAGCATACCGCCAATTGTATTAAACACCATCGCAATAACACCCGTAGCTAAGCCCATTCCGAAGATACGGCTGTATGAGAGAATATCAGATAAATATCCGGTTATTCCATATATGCTGGAAAGTCCACCCATTATCTTGCCGATTATGCCTTTTTTTGCTCTGCCAGCAAACAGCAGTAAAAGTCCTGTTCCTGTAAGTGCCATATACTTTCCTACTTCGCCAATCACTCCGCCAAGGAGCAATGATGGCAAACCTAATAGTATAAATATCCAAGAAACCTGATCAAACAAAGCAGCCCATGGTTTTTTTCTTCTTATATTAACACCAGCAGCAATTAACAACCCAACAACAATCTGAACGACTCCTATTCCCAGGCAAAGCCCAAGCATCATCATAGGCTCTTGGAGCGGATTAAACCACAGCGGTTTAACGTTAAGTCCAAACCATCCGCCGAAAAGTATTCCCCATGCCAAGGTAGACACTCCGCCAAAAGCAACTACACCTAAAATCTTGCCGAACATTCCTGCCGGACGTGTTTTCATTAAAATAAATGTACATATCACAGCAAGCAAGATGCCATAACCCGCATCACTCATCATCATCCCGAAAAAGATGAAATAGAACGGAGCCATGAACATATTCGGATCAATCCCCTTAGCATTCGGTGTGTCGTACATCTCTGTTATCGCTTCGAAAGGTCTTGATAATCTATTGTTTTCTATTATTGTAGGATAATTTTCGTCTTCATATGGATCTCTAAAACTTATATAAGTATCAGAGCTGGTTTTTTCTATTGTTGATTCAACCGTTTTTTCAGTCGCCGCATTAATCCAGCCTTCTAAAACAAAAGCATTTTTGGTATATCCAAACTCCAAACTTGCTCTTTCTCTTTGGAGCAAAGCATTATAATAATCTTCTAAACTTTGAAGGTCTTTAATATGCGGGACATATTCGGCGATATAGCCGTTAATCTCGTCCTTGCGTTTTTCAAACTCAACGATATCACCTTGTTCTCTTGTTATAATTTCGTTTGGTGATTGTTCAAAGTGCTCGTATTTTGCTTCACTAAAACCACATGTTTTAATCTTGTTTTTAAAATCTGTTAATATATCAAGATGCACTACGATGAATGCAACAAAATTCTCTTTTAAATCATCTAATAACTCATAATATGAAGTCTCAGCAAATTCATCCATAATTTTGATAAAAGCTTCTTTTTGATCTAATGGCATCAGCCCGACTGTGCTGTACGTCTTTATGTTTGGACCGAGTGCACTAAAAGTTTCATCAAAACTTTTATATGGCTCTACTTGCATGATTAAATTGTTTGCTCTTGTGATGTTTGCATTCGCCCATGAAAGCTCTTCTGCATATTCCTTAAGTGATTCAATCGCAGCCATCTCTCGTCTTTCTAGCTCTTTAAGCCCATCAAGTCCCTTTTCATCAATAACCGGTCTTGCACTCAACATAGGCTTTTTAGTTTCATCAAAAGGATGCAAAAGGTTTATTCCAAACTCAACATCTGCGAGCTTTTCTTCTATATCAGCTATAATTTCACTGGTTTCAAGCGCATCAACATCTTCAAAAGTATTTTCAGCAATCTCAACAGCACCGAGGCTTTGAAGAGATTTTAGAATATCTTCTTTGTCGTTTTTAAGTCCAATAACCGTGACACGTTTCGCACTAATAATTGCCAATTATAAGACCCTCCCAAGAATATAGTCTCTTACGTCCTTAAGGTTTTTCTTAGCGATCTCTTTTTTGCTGCCTATCTCTTTTGAAAGTTTTTCTTTTAAAGCTTCAAACTCATCAACCGCTTCTTTTTCTGCTGTTTCTAAAATCTCTGCCGTGTTCGCTTTTATCTGCATCGCATTAGCCGAAATAATTCCATCTGCTTTTGTGTTTGCTTCTCTAATAAGCTCACGAGCAGCTATCCCTGCTGTGTTTACTATTTCTTGTGCTTTGTCTTCTGCTTCTCTAATTTTGTTTAAAATTTCTTGTGCCATATCTATTTTCTCTCCTTTTAATCATCCCTTTGATGCAAGCATCAATAAGGAATCCGGAATTAGCTATTTTAATAAGCTTTATAAAAAACATCAATTGCCTAAAAACTATTTTGTTCCAAAAAGTCTGTCGCCGGCATCACCTAAGCCAGGCACGATATATGCTTTGTCATTTAGCTTTTCATCAATTGCACCCACAAAGATGTTAACATCAGGATGGCATCTTTGCAACTCTGCTATGCCTTCCGGGGCTGCGATAATACATACAAACTTTATACTCTTAACATTTTCTTCTTTTAAAAGGCTTATACATCCACAAGCCGAACCGCCTGTAGCAAGCATAGGATCAACAACAATTACATCTCGATCACTGATGTCATCAGGCATCTTATAATAATACTTAACTGGTTTTAGCGAATCAGGATCTCGATAAACGCCAACATGTCCAACTTTTGCCGAAGGCACTAATGTTAATATCCCTTCAACCATTCCAAGCCCAGCGCGCAGTATTGGAACTATCGCAATCGACTTTCCGCTTATTACCATCGTTTTTGCTTTAGCAACGGGAGTCTCAATCTCTACCTCTTTTAAAGGCATATCAGACGTTACTTCATATGCCATAAGCATAGCAAGTTCTTTTACTAGTTCTCTAAAATCTTTTGTTCCTGTTCTTTTGTCCCTTAAAAGCGAAATCTTATGCTTTATTAAAGGATGTACCATTTCTACTAATTTGCCCATAAACCCTATTCCTTCTAGTTATTGCTTTTACTATATTAACATTTACGTGCCTTAATTTGGCTGCCGCAAACAAAAGGACTTATGTTTTAATTAAACAACAAAGTCCGAATATGCTCTACTTAAAATATTTATCTTCAATTTCCATTATTTTGCCAACTCTAATATTATGTCTTTCATCTCCTGAATACGGAGTATCTACCCAAGCTCTGACGATTTCTAATGCAACTCCAACGCCTGTGTTTCGCTCACCTAAAGCCAGAACATTAGTGTCGTTATGAAGCCTTGTGGCTTTCGCACTAAAAACATCAGTGCAAAGTGCACATCTAATGCCTTTAACTTTGTTAGCACTAATAGAGATGCCTATACCTGTACCGCAAATGGCAATACCTCTTTCATACTCACCGCTAGCAACTGCCTGCGCAACCTTTAGACCATAGTCAGGATAATCTACAGCCTCTGATGTAAATGTTCCGAAATCTTCAACCTTATGACCTTCTGCTGTCAGCATATCTACTATCGTTTTTTTTAACATAACTGTGGCATGATCACCACCGATTGCAATCTTCATAATCTAACTTTTTCAAGCCTTTCATTTATATATACTGCTAATTCTTAATAATTAATGTTTATCGCTAAATAAAGCCATAAACATCCAATCTTCCATATTATACACGAGCATATCGAAAAGAACAATATCAATATTTAAAAAGATAAAAATTCTTGATTTATTCGTCTTTATTGATATCAGCAGCAAGCCTGACTATTGCTTTTTCAAGCCCCGTCTTTATCATATCTGCACATTCAACATATTCCTCATAAGGCTCACCAAACGGATCTGGTATATCATATCTTACATCACCCGGAAATCCATCTATATTATCGCCATATCCAAGAAGCGTATGCGTCTTTTCCTCAGCTCTTGGCACCATCGCCTCTATCTGTTCGATGTGCTTTGCTTCCATAGTTAATATGATATCAGCCCAATCAGCAATCTCTTCGCAAAACTGAGCAGAACGCTGTCTTCTAATATCAAGCCCCATTTTTTCCATTACTTCTACTGCTTCTTGCGTTGCTGGTATATCTTCTGCCGCAAAAGTACCGACAGATTTTATTTTTAGTTCACCCTTAAGCAGGGGTACTTCATCTGCCATATCTTTAAGCATCTCACTAGCCATAGGGCTTCTGCATGTGTTCCCCGTACAAACTAACAAAATATTCATGCTTGTTTTATAACCTCTTTCTTTTCTCTTCTTATTTTTTTAAGAGAATATTTTTTCTTTATAATGATTGATTATATTATTTATTTTACAAGTATAAGTTTAAATCCTGCCGCTCTTATTATTCGGTTCATAACAGCTAGTCCAATTCCCGTCGCCGGTACTGCTTGAAAGTAAACCTTCGTATACTCTTTCCCGTCAACCTCTCTTAAGTTTTTAAACAATGTTCTTGCAACTTCATGTACATTTTGATTTTCGCCTTGATGCATTACATTTCTGTCATCGTATAATTTTTCATCCTCTTTATAACAAAAGATAATCGGCTTTTCACCTTTTTCTATGTCTTTATCATACATTATTTTAATATGCTTAATCGTGTTTTCTTTAGTCCCTTTTAAAACTATAACCTCTGCGTTAGGTGCATAGTGAGAATACTTCATTCCTGGTGATGTGGCTTGCTCTCCATGGTTTAGCGGCGTTAAAACACTTGAACTTATTTCAACCATCCCGGCAATATCTTTAATCTCTTCTGCTGTAACTGCCCCTGGTCTAAGCACCAAAGGAGTCTCTTTAGTTAAATCACAAACAGTGGATTCCAATCCATACTCAGTATGTCCTCCATCTAATATAAGCGGAACTCTACCCATTAAGTCTGTTTCAACATGATGTGCTTCCGTCGGGCTGGGGCTTCCAGAGATATTAGCACTCGGAGCAGCAATCGGAAAACCAGTCCTTTTAATAATTTCTAAAATTCCCGGATTTTTCGGCATCCTTATCCCAACGGTCGAAAGCCCGGCTGTGACTAAATCTGGAACAATATCCTTCTTTTTTAAAACAGCAGTAAAAGGCCCTGGCCAGAAAGCTTCTAACATCTTTCGTGCTTCATCATTTATATATCCAAGTTCTTCTGCCTGCTCAATAGATGCGACATGCAAAATTAGAGGGTTGTCCTGTGGTCTTCCTTTTGCTTTAAATATTTTCTTTACAGCAACCTCAGAAAAAGCATTACCACCGAGCCCATAAACTGTCTCTGTTGGAAAAGCTACAACTTCTTCGGCTTTTATAAACTCTATTGCTTTTTCAACTCCCTCATCGAAGTTGTCTTTAATATTGATTATTTGCGTCTTAAACATCTTTCACCCAAAGTTTCCTGCTTCTCAAACATATTTATATAAAAAGAGAAAGCATATAAATTATAAACTCAACAATTCGCCTATCATTATATCAGATTTCTGCATAATATCAAAACAATTTGACCGATTAAAAGCCCAATAGCAAAAGATATGTAAAATTTCTTGCCGCTCTGGCTCTTTCCATACGGTATAAGTTCTGATAAACAAACATAAAGCATTGCGCCTGATGCAAACCCTAAGCCTGCTCCTATAAAGTTATTTCCTATATGAGCTACAAAGTTCCCCACCAAAGCACCAATGCAAATCGGCACCCCTGCGATAAGTCCATACAGTATTACTCTACTCCTTTTTTCTCCTGCTGAATAAAGGCTTATGCCCATCGCCATTCCTTCGGGTATGTTATGTGCTGCCATAACTACTGATATAAAAATTGCAAAGCTTAACTCCAGCCCAAACCCAGCACCTATCGCAACACCTTCAGGAAAGTTATGCAAAGCAATAGCAACAAACAAAAGCAGACCAGTCTCTTTTATTTTGCTTTTATTTTTACCTATATATACTTTATGTAAAATTCTATGAAATATAAGGACAAAGGCTGCCCCAAGTGTAATTCCAGCTAATGTGATAAACATATCGCTTATTTCAACAGCACTTGGTATTAAATCGAACATCACAATAAGCAGCATAAAACCAGAAGAAAACCCATAGAGAAATCTTCCGTCGTTTTTAGCCTTCATAGGCAAGGCAAGCACTGCCCCTACTCCCGTGCCTATGCTCCCGACGATAAAGCTCATTAAAATTAAATTGAAAATCATATTATAATGTAATCCTTTTTAATAACCTATATTCTGTTTAACTCTCTTTTAGTATTTTTTGGATATAAATAAACGCTCTCGGCTTAAAAAGCATTGAGCGTTTTACTTTTTATATTTGATTTTTCAATGATGAAAATACTTAAGGAGCAACAGAATGTTTTTCTTTTATAGTCGATAAAACGATTATCGTTCTTGTTCTCGAAAATTCTTGTGACAATCTAAGCTTAGAAATCATCTTTTCCAGCGATTCTGAATCATGAGTTACAATCTGGATCATATAATCAAAATCACCAGTTAAATAGTAACAAGATAAAACGTCTTTTTCTTCTTCGATAATCTCAAAGAACTTTTCAGATTTTTCCGGTCGTCTCAGCGTTAAAAACATAAATGCAGTCAGTGTTTTCCCTAAAAGATGCGGCTCTAAAATTGTTGTAAACTCACGAATAAGTCCGGTAGAGATCATTTTATTAATTCTTTCTTTTACAGCAGGTGCAGAAAGGTTTACCTTTTCGCTAATATCTTTAACCGCTGTTCTGCTGTCGGCTCCTAGAATATTTAATATTTTGATATCTGTTATATCCATCTTCACTCTCCTTATGAGGAAATTATAGCCATTACTATATTAAATGTTAATCCTTATGCTTGTTTTATTATTATAATATAGTATATCATTGTTTTGTAGTCTTTTTATAATGCTCTAATCAAATATACCTAATTTAAATGAATTTAAAATAATTGTAATAAAAAACCGACAAAGCATATTGCTAAATCGGTGTTTTATAATAAGTACCTATTTAATATTAATCACTTTCCCTTTTGTAATATCTTTTAATATTTTAGGGGTCAGTCTAAAGACAGCATTCGGTGTACCTGCTGCTGCCCATATCTCATCAAAGGTTAATATATCCTCATCAATAAGAGTAATCGGCGGCGATTTATGTCCGACAGGAGGTACCCCGCCTATTTTATATCCGGTTTTATTAAAAACAAAATCAGCATCTGCTCTAAGCAGTTTTTCTCCAAGCTCAGCAGCAACCGTCTTTTCGTTAACTCTGTTAATACCGCTAGCAATAATTAAAATAGGCACCCCTGTTTCTTTGCCTTTAAATACTAAAGATTTAGCAATCTGCGCAACATCACATCCTATTGCATCAGCCGCTTCTTGTGCTGTCCTGGTCGAAGCGCTTAGTTGCTTAACTTCTAAATCTAATCCGAATTTCTCTAAAACTTCCTGTACTCTACCTGCACTTTTTTTAAGCTTCTCAGTCATATTAAATCTCCCTATTAATTTTTTAATTATGCTTTTTTTGTTTATCCCACCATCCAGTGACAATATCTAAAACTCTTGCTGCAGATTTAACATTGTCATAAACCGGAATCCCTGCTCGTTCCATAATTTCGACAAAATCATCATAATAGTCACCAGCATTAATCGAAACCACGATTGGCTTATCATATTTTTTATAGAGCCTGCATATTATATTAGCAAGCGAATCAGCATCATGGCAATTTTCCGGGGATGCTTTAAGGCTGTCCACATGCGGAACAGCACTTACCATCATGCAATCTACATTTTCATCCATAAGCAAAGCTTCAATGAAATCTCCATATATTTTATCATCACTCATAGGAGTCGCATCTACAATCGCAGATCCAACCGCTGCAAGCCCATGTGTGTTTGCTTCTTTTAGCTTCTTCTTGGTGTCCTCGCTTATTTTTGCAATCTTCATATCTCCAATCTCATCAGAAAAAATCGTTGCTTCAAAACCTGCGTTTGTTACCGCAGCAACATTAACACCATTATATCTTTTATCTGCAAGCAGCGAAAATCCTTTAATAACATCGCAGTATGTCTCTACGTCCTTTATCAAAACAACGCCGGTTTGCTCACACGCCGCTTTTAATACTTCATAGTTCCCTGTCATAGCGGCTGTATGTGACAAGGCTGCTTTTGCGCCTTCTTCTGTTCTTCCTCCTTTATATAATATCAGAGGTTTAGTTGCCCCTTTAGCCAGTTCAAAGAACATCCTGCCCTCTAATGGATCAAAACCTTCAAGATACATCGCAATCACTTTTGCACTATCTTCTTCTTTGAAATAGGCTAAAAGATCGGCTAATTTTATATCATATTTATTCCCGAAACTTAAAATAGATTTAAACAAAGGCGCATGCATATATCTATCTACAAGAGTTACGGCTATCCCTCCGCTTTGGGTTAACATAGCAACATTAGAAAATTCACCGGCAGTAATCTTAAGCCGCTCTTCATCTAAAAACAGTGTATTAACACCTTGGTGAGTTTTATCAGGAGCATAGAATACACCCATACAGTTCGGGCCCAAAATCCTCACGCCTTTCGGCACAACTTCATCAAGCTGCTTAGCAAAATCAGAATATTTAACCCCGGAAGGTATTCCAGGAATAAGGACAACCGACTTTGGCTTTCTTTTATCTAAACTAGTAAAAAACGAAGGGATATATTTTGCTGGTGCAGAATATACCGCCATATCAACATTACATGGTAAATCATCCAAGGATTTATACAGCGTAAACTTTTTGCCGCCATAAACCGCTTCTCCTCCTTTTGGATTTATACAATATATATCATCTCGTTCTAAGTCGATTAAAAGTTGGAGAATTTCCCTTGAAAGAGTATATTTGCCTGGGTCTGAAGAAACACCTAGCACTGCGATGCCGTCCGGCTTAAACAAGCTTTCCAGATTGTTTGTTTCGACTCTTCTTATATCGTTTTTATCTGCTAGCGAAAATTCAGCATATCCGTCTATAGCAACATATCTGTGATCCTTAGTAATAACGAATGGATTTACATCTAAAGATTCAAGATTAAACTCTGTTTTTCCTTCAGATAAAGGAGAAAATTCATACGCTAATCTGCTTATTGCATATATGCCTTCTGCCATCAAATCTACATATTCAGGATGACCGATATTTTCAAACTTGTGCCTTATATTAATGCTTTGAGCCATAACTTTTGCTTCACTTTTAGTTAAAAATGGCAATGATATGTTCGCAGGGTCATAATATTTTGCAAAAAACTCAGCATCATCTCCGCCTTTAGAAAGTGTCATAACAGGTCCGAAATCTCTATCTATAGTTATCCCCATCATTATTTCATATCCAAGGCTTTCCCTAAACTCAATTGCCTCTATTAAAAGAAATCCTTCAATTATAGGTTTTTTGTCTTCATTAAAATGTGAAAGTACTTGTTTGCACATGCTGTCTACAACATATTTCACAAACATTTCGTCATATGAAAATATCTTTTTGACACCACCAAGCTTTTGTTTATGGGCAATATTTTTAGACACGATTTTTACCATAATTTCTTTTCCAAAATCAGATAAAGTTTCAGATGTAATTTCGCTTGCATCTTTAACAAAAACAAACTTTGGCGTTGTTAAACCTAAACAGTTTAGCAAAGCATAAACTTCATGTTCATACAGTATATCCCGCCCCAAGTCCCATGCTTTATTAAAGATTGCGCTTGCATTTTTTAGTGTGTCTTTTGATAAAACCATAGTTAAACTCCTTAATATATCTTAATCAGCATTATTACTAATAAACTCTAACTTATTATTAAATATATTTTACTATTCAGCTCTTGTTTTGACAAGCAATGTTTTTTACTTATGCGGTTTTTATGATAATTATAATATCCCTTTTAATCTATAGTCTTCATTTTTTAAAGATTATTTTTATTAACTCTAAATTAAAAAACGAGGCTGCTTAAGCCTCGTAAAGTTTGTTTAAATATCATTTAACTTTTATTCCATTCTGCCCTATTCAGCATAATCCCCATTATATTGAACCATGGTCGCATGTTCAACACCTTCGATTGAAGAAAACATGGTTATAAATCCTGTTTGATCATCGTTTTGCGGGCGTCTTACTTCGACAGTAAGCTCTAGTATCTCACCAGTAGCAACCCTCGATTTTACAGAATGTTTTACTTCACTCATTACTCTTAAAACGTCTCTATGGGCATAGCTTCTATATCTTAATATAAGTAAGTATGTCTTTCGGCTTGTCCTGGTTTTCCCCAAAACCCAAAGCACTAAGCCAATAAAAACCGTTGCCATAATCGCCAAAAGATATAAACCTGCACCGCAAGTTATGCCCATAGCGATTGCCCAAAACAAATACATGATATCTTTAGGGTCTTTTATCGCTGATCTGAAACGAACGATAGAAAGTGCACCAACCATACCTAAAGAAAGAACGACATTTGCACTGATTGTTCTAATCAGCACCGCCGTAACAATCGTCATCCCAAGTAGAGTTGCATTAAATGTATGACTGTAAACCACTCCTTGGAAAGAATATCGATAGACTAAAAAAATAATTAATCCAATTGCCAATGCCAGCATCATTGTTGCCGCCATATCGAATACACTGATATTTAATGCTGTTACATTTGACAAAAAATCCTTTTTAAATATGTCTTGGAACGATTGTATGTTGCCCATTATAAAAACATCCTCCATATAAATTTTCTATATCTGCGCATATTACATATTTTGAAATTGATGAGTTCTCTTTTCCTGTTTCGTTTAACAAGTTCCTTATAAACGATGGTAAAAATGCATCAAACTTTACTTCCATAATCAATCTGTCTTCTGCTATTGCACTGATTTTATTATAGTTTAACTCTGCAATATCAAGGCTGTGCAGTCCTGCTCTAAGTTTTTTATCAAAAGTAATTCTTACATTTCCTTGATCTGCAATATAAACTTCTCTATCATATTCAACTACCACTTTAGGAGAAAGTCTATCCACTCTCATCTTTGCAAAAACTTCATGTAAAAGTTTATTGTCTGAGTCAAGCAAAATCTCTGCTTTTTGTCCGGTAATAATCGCTTTATATTGCTCATTAGTCAGCTTACAAGAAACTTTACCAATATATTCTCCATGCTTTATCTTTTTTTCAAGTATAAGATTCTTTGGATTGTTTTTATACATTCTAATTCGATATTTACATCTATCCAATATACCTGCCATCTTCTCGTTGTAAGCACTATTAAAAAGATCATCAAGATATAAACTTGTTACTGTATATCCGCCTTCTTCATCTGAGTTTTCATCAGATCTAATCGCTCTTTTCAACCTTTCGCTAATCAAAGCTTGGGTTACGGTACTTATAAAATATTTCTTCTCATGCCGTAGAGCTATACCGTTATAAACCATTATTCTACCTCGAAACTTAACTGTCCATAATAAACATCTTCTGAATTCGGATCATGATATCTCTCTAAGCTGAGCTGCTCATTGCCATGTTCATCTTTTAACAATACTCTAAAGAAATAAGTATCAGGATCTAAGTCCAAATTAACTTTATAACTTGTTTCGAGCATATCTTCTTTTGAAAATACTATATTATTAAAATTCACATCTCTTGCAACTGCTATAGAGTAATAAATCAAATCTCCCTGAAGGTCATAAGATTGATCCCAAACGAATGAGTATTCGTTACCACTTCTAACAGGGTCAGAAAAATATATAGGCATCGGTGCTTCTGAATTTTCGTAGTAAAGGTCTACAAACCCTTTTAATATATCATAAATGTTTTGAGAATAATATGCCATCTCATCAGCATTAATTCGAAGTCTTCTAGCATCAGGCAATCCAAAAACTGCCTCTTCATAAACCTTTATATACTCGCTTGCTAATTCTTCACAATCTTTCGGCGAAAGGTATTTTCTCATTATAGTATCTATTTTATCGCTTAAATCTTTTACGTTTTTTGGATCTTTAAAAAACCTGTTATGTAACTTTGCCCCCCAAAAATTCCCTATTCCAAAATAACTTATCGGATAATCTTTTCTCTCATACAACAATTTTTTTGAGTAAAGGATCGTACCATCGTAATCCCATGGAAGGAAATACCACGTCTTTGAATTTACGGGACTATAAAGCAAATAATTGTGAACTACAGCATCAATATTTCCAAAGATTATATTGGTAGCCATCCATGTAAGATAATTTTCTCTGTTAAAGTAGGTGTTTAAAACATCATTAATATCATTTGAAGTATCATTAACCGCATCAATCATCTCTATAAGTTTATCATGATCTGGGTTTTCTCTTATGTCCAATACAGTTTCAAATAATGCTTCGTCATAATAAGGATCATCTTTACTCTTGATTTCGGTTTGAAAATCTCCAAATGCAAATGCTTCTGCTTTATATAAACTTGATTTTTTCCCAAGTCCGTGTCTTGAAAGATACGCCCTGTTTGGCTGCTCTACCATTGTAAAGAGTCCATAGTTTTCAAAACCTGAGGCTCCTCCTTTTGAAAGATCTCGGATATATATTTTTACAAAATAAGTGTCCAAGCTCCCCATATCAGGAATGGTTTCAAGGGCATCCATGCAAAATTTGTTTGCTGCTCTTAATGGATCTGATGCATGTTTATTAAAGTTTAAAATATCTTGTCCTAAAAATTTATTGGTAACTCCGGATAATCTTACCTTAAACGATTTTTGATCAAAACCTCTAGAGCTAAATCCCCTAACTTTCATTGTTCCATTTGGTCTTATAACTGTAGATTTATAAATATCCAAAGATGGTCCTTCTTTATCGCCTTCTTGGAACAAAACCTCTACAGCACGATTGTCATCTGGTTTTGTAATTTTGTTTAAATCAGCAAGAGTTACTGTTTCATTTGTAATATCATCAACAGTCGGTAAAACTGTTATGTATGCATAATGTAATATTTTATCATCATAAGTATGATAAACGTCCAAATCTAAAAACGGCGCTCCGTTAAGAACGCTTTTATCTAGATAAGTAGAATCATCACTTTTATCTTTTACAGCCTCTTGAGTATTAGGAATGTTCGCACCACTTTGTACCATTAAGGAAACAACAACAAATATACCGCTTACTAAAAGCATAGATCCAATAAATATTCCCCAAAATAAATTGCCTTTTTTGCCACGTCTTCTCATATTAAAAATCCTATTAATTATTCTATATTTAAAGTCTTTCCATTTCTTCTATTCGTCATCCGCAATCCCGATAGGTTGTGAACAATATAGCCTATAATCTATGGACCGTACCATCTTACGCAGTCTAAAAAATGCGAACACAAGAGTTAAAACCCCAGCAACAGTAGACCCAAGTCCAACGGCATTTAAACCGATTGATACAGACAATAACACAAGAATCATATGCAAACCAAAAAACACACACATTATTTGTAACGAAGATTTTTGATCATCAAAATAAAGTATTATTGATGATATCACATGGGTGCCTATTATGCAAAAATACGCTAATGCCATATATCCAAAGAATGCAAATTCCAGTTCTGAAAAACCCATTAACGGGAATACAAATCTTGCTAGCACAATAGAAAGAGCAGTTATCATAAGTTGAATTTGAAGCAGCCCAACTATTTCAGTATACATATGCTCACGCATTGTTTCCCCAGCATGTCTTAAGTCATTCAGCGTTCCACCACCGGCTAGCATCTTCATATACTCTTTATAATAATCATAAAAAGTCGTCTCAGTTTTTACAACAAATATAACCATAGCAGGCATGACAGTCAAAAGTGCATAAAACGCCGGCACATCATAAAGCGGAGCAACCAAATAAGAATTTGCAACATTAAGGCTTAAAGGTGCATAATGCCATATAATAACACTATGTCCGAATATTCCTGCTAAATATAGCGAGTTAATAAACATCAATTTCGGCATTTTCTTTATATATTTAAAAATACCAAAGTACGAATCATCATGTACTTTAAAGAAATTATACACGTTTACAATCATAAGTAAAGCAGTGATGATAAACGCCACATCTAAACCTGCTAAAATAGAATATACAACATTAACTTTAAAAAACAAAGTTAGCATTTCTTCTACAAAAAAACCTATTGTGCATCCAATAATGAAACTCATAGTGATTCTGCGATAATTCTTTATACCAGAAACATAGACCATTACTAAAAACGTTACAGTAAGCGAAATTAATAAAATATAACAAAGAACCTCAAACAATAAAGGTAAAGTAGCCCACCATACGAAGAAGATAAAACCTGCAACACCCGCTATTGTAATACTGATGCCTATTGTCGTTACAAACGAAGGAAATATTTTCTCTTCTCTTGAAGTATATATCATATCAGATATATATCTCGAAATTGTCATACCGAATATTCCCGAAAAAAACAGAGCACCCATAAAAGAATAAGTAATGCCTGCAAGCAACATGTTCTGCTCCATAATAGGTGTGCCCATGCTTCTTAATACTGCTCTCATTATTACTAAAAATCCTATACAAATAAGCAGAGGACCAACAGATATAAATGTCGCATAAAAATATCCTCCAGAACTCATCAAGATGCTTTTCCTATTTAACAGTTTTTTAAGCTCAAATCCTATACCAGCCATTAACTTTGCTCCCGCTTATTTAAAGTTTAAATATAGTTCTTTATAGCTATTTATAAATCTTTCTTTTGTATATATTTTCTTTACTCTTTCTTCGCCTGCTAGAGCCATAGAATCATGAGTCTTTTTACTCTTTAAAATTTTGATAATGCCTTTTGCTAGTTGCTTATAATCCATAATGGGAACAACTATACCAGCCTGGCCTAACTCATCGCCTTTCTTCCCGTATAGAATCTCTTTACAGCTTCCAACGTTGGTTGCTACATTAGGAATTCCTGCTGCTAAAGATTCTAATATCGAAAGAGGTTGTCCCTCACTGATACTGGAAAGCACCATAACGTCCATCAATGGCATATATTCTTTGATGTCTATCCGACCTGTAAAACTTACAACATCCTCTAAACCCATTATTCTCGTTATCGATAAACATTCTTCAAAATATTCAACCGATTCATCATTTGGTCCCATTATATAGAATTGTGCATTTGGATAAGCTTCACTTACTAAGTTAAAAGCTTGAATCATTGTTAAAATGTCTTTTATAGGAACAACACGTACTATTGCTCCAATATTTAATCCATTTTTCCCATATTCTTTTCTTTTTAGGCTTAAGAAAGCTTTAACATTGACACCATTTTCGATAACCATCTGTTTAGCTTTATCACACCCCAGCTCACGCTGAATAATTCTAGCATCTTCAAAAAGAGTTATTGCTCTGTCAGCATACGTATATGAACAATGCGAAAGATTGTGAAAGTATTTTATCCATAAGTCTTTAAAATGGACAGGCACCCATGATGCCCCAATAATCTCTTCCTCTCTTTCTCTTGTATATATTCCGTGTTCTGTAATAATCATATTACTTTTATGTTGTTTTTTCCCCAACACAGCCATTATCCCTGCATATCCCGCTGATACTGTATGATATATATACGCCTTAGGCATATCTATTCTTAAAAGACCAACCAAAGGTAGAATCATCGAGCGAATTGTCCAAAAGAAATCTGATAGTGCAGCATGGGAGTAACTTTTGCTATATGCTCCTATAATTGCATCATAGAAGATTTTGCTCATTAAAAAGTCTTGTGCATTTTTCCCTTTGTTTTTGTCAAAGAATTTAATTAAAATTTCCCAATTTACATCACCGCATTCAAGTAAAACAGCAATTTCTTCCATGTCCCCTTTGCTTATATCAAACTTTTTTTTAAAGCCGCCTGTGTCCTGACCCATATCGTCTAAAAAATTCTCTTCTACACCGATAACATTGTTAGGCAGTTTATATTTAAATTTACCACTATCTTTTATACTTGGATATAGTGTTGCAATCGTAAAATCGTGCTCTGGCATAGATTCAATTAAGGTGTGTGTCCAGCTAGGGACCTGTTGACAAAAGGACAAAAAATGTCGAAAATATAGTATAATATAGTCATAGTTTAACAGGAGAGTGTATCTATGATTAAACGAAAAGACGGACAGCAACTAGAGATAGTCTGTAT
>Ga0233437_1002250_pt1 | contig 30191 bp, 34 predicted proteins | sample SI_122_August201_FD_182714 | JGI IMG/M metagenome (GOLD analysis project Ga0233437, IMG submission 182714) | Seawater microbial communities from Saanich Inlet, British Columbia, Canada - SI_122_August2016_200_MG | ecosystem: Environmental > Aquatic > Marine > Inlet | place: Canada: British... | reverse complement strand
CTATATGTTTTCAGAAAAAGAAAAAAACAGAGAAGAACAAAGAGTAAGTAAAGAGATAAGTGTTTCAAAAGACCTTAAAACAGAAGTAAGTTTATTGAGGAAGTTTGATGTTGATAGTGATCTTAGGGTTTTGGCTAAGGAAGTTGTTAAAAAATTGAATAGCGAATTAAAATTAGCTAAAGAAGATATTGATACTGATAAAAGAGTAACTCAAGAAATTAAAGAATATATGGAATTATTGTTCTCAATTAAGAGTATTCTTGAGAAGATTGTTAAGAGAGAATTAAAAGATGGAGAGTTAAGAGGTAAGTTACAAGAATTGGATTCTAAAATTGAAGAACAGCTTGCAAAATTGAAAGAACTGGCAGATATTGAGAAACTGCACCTGCATGTTTTGTTGAAATTATATGTTGATGAGTTAAGCACAATAAATCTAGAGAAGAAATTAAAGAAAGAAGAAGATAAAATAGGTATTGGTGACATGTCTCAAGATGAGACAGTGTTGTTAGATGAATAATGACAATATTGCGCTTTGTTCGATTGTTAATTCTTCAAGTTAGACTAGGATCGGGATGTTCTAAGGTTTATTGTGGACTTCACTTGGCAATATTGTCATAATTTTTATAAATAGTAAGTTTATTCTTTTGAAAATAAGATATTGGAGGTTATGATCATGGTAGAATGTCCTGAATGTGGTGCAGATGTTGAAGTTAAAGACGGTTCTGAAAAAGGCGAAATCTTTGAGTGTGCTGATTGCGGTGCAGAACTTGAATTAGTTGAATTAGAACCATTCAAATTACAAAAAGCTCCTGAAGAAGAAGAAGACTGGGGAGAATAAGTATTTTTGTTTATTTCTTTTATTTTATTCCCTTAATGATTCGTAGTGTTGAATAGATCTAGTTAATGTTTCTACTAATTGTTCTGGCGCGTATGGTTTTTGTAATGAAAGAATTCCACCTTGTTCTAATTGTGTCATTTCGGGGAAAGGTGATGCTGCTACCACAATACCACCTAAAGAATTTGCGTATTCTGCTTTTGGTCTGTAAACACCATCTACTAATTCAAAAGCTTCATCTATAACTTGCTCTCCTGATTGTCCTGGCATTTGTCTATCAGTTACTAAAAGATCAATCTCTGGAACATCTGCACTTCTTCTGTATCCTGTAATATATTGATCTAATGAGCCTTCTAGAAGTGCATCAAGAACATCAAATGGTTTTCTTTCGGATGTTATGTGTACAAAATAGGTTTGGGCTGCAATAACCCCTCTTAAAGTTCGAATAGCTGCTGATCCAATTGGTTTATCATCATCAATCCAAAGTATTCTTTTTTCTGCTAGTGGTTTATCAGACATAGTATTACCCTTATTTTGAAGTAATTTAATGGCATTTATATATGTTTTCTACTTATTTTACTTGTTTTTTGTACGAATTTCGTAGAATAATAGAAAGGTTTATATAGTTTATCGTAATTCTAGTACGAACCGGGGGCAAAAATGGACCAATTAGATACCCAAATACTCAAACGATTGAAACAAGACGGCAGGAGAAGCAATCTAAGTATTGCAAAAGAAGTAGGCGTTTCAGAAGGTAGTATAAGAAAAAGGCTTGCGAAATTAAAGGAATCTGGGGTTATCCAGAGGTTTACTATTCAAACAAAGAATGCTGTTGGGGCTATTTTGAATGTTAAGACAGCTCCTGAGATTGCAACAAGTGAAATCTCAAAACAAATAAAAAGCATTGGTGCACTCCGTGTCTTTGAAGTGGCAGGGAGATATGAAATAGTCTGTTATATACAGGCAGAATCATTACAAGAAATTAATGATCATGTTGAACAAATAAGGGCAATAAAGGGTGTTAAAGAAACACAAACTTTGCCCGTGTTAAAAGAGGATTGAAATTATAGTATTTGAAGATGCTATAAATAAGAATTTAAAAGGTGGAAAAATGAAAGTTGGTTTTTTATATTCAAGGATGAGAAAAGAAGAAAGATTACTATTAGATGAACTCAAAAAAAGAAAAGATGTAGAAGTAGATATGCTTTTTGATCCTGAGTTAGTTTTTACAATGGGTGAAAACAAGTTTGATCATGATGTTATAATCGAAAGATGTGTTAATCATAGCAGGGCTTTGTATGCAATGAGAATGTTTAATGACATGGGAATTCCTACAATTAATACTTATCATGTTGCGGATGTTTGTGGAAGTAAGTTTTTAACAAGTGCTGCATTGATTAAGAAAGGTGTGCCTAGTGCAAGAGTTAAAGTAGCTTTTACACCAGAGTCTGCATTAACAGCTATTGAAGAATTTGGTTATCCATGTGTTTTAAAGCCGGCAGTTGGTTCATGGGGAAGATTAATTAGTAAGATTAATGACAGACAATCTGCTGAATCAATCTTAGAACATAAACAAGTTTTAGGTAGTTATCATCATTCAATATTTTATATTCAAGAATATGTTAATAAACCAAATAAAAGGGACATTAGAAGTTTTGTAATTGGAGATGAATGTATAGCTGCAATTTACAGAACAAGTGAACATTGGATTACAAATACATCAAGAGGAGGCAGTGCTGAAAAGTGTGAAGTAACTCCTGAATTAGCTAAGATTTCAGTAGATGCTGCAAAAGCAGTCGGTGGTGGAGTTGTAGCAATTGATTTATTTGAAACTGATGATGGTTTTATAGTTAATGAAGTTAATTACACAATGGAATTTAGAAATAGTATTGACACAACAGGTGTTAATATTCCAGAGAAAGTTGTGGATTATGTTTTAGCAGTTGGTCGAGGAGAAATCAAACAATAAAATTGGTCAGAATTAAGCGAATGTCCCATATTGGACATAAATGTCTAATTTGTTTAGTATAGGTCAATAGGCTTTTATATTCACAAATAAGACCATATGTTTGGCGTTGCCAGAGGTGTTTAGAATGGAATGCAAAACATGTGGTTTTGAAATGAAACTTCCAGATGATCTGGAAAAGAATGAAATAATAGAATGTGTGGATTGTGCACACGAATATGAAGTAGACAATGTTGATCCTTTTGTTTTAAAGGATGCTCCTGAATGTGAAGAGGATTGGGGAGAATGAATATCGGTATTGTTTACACAATAATCAGAAAAGAAGAGAAACTGATTATTGATGCACTTGAAAAGAAAGGACACAAAGTAATAAAAATAGATGACAAAGAACAATTGATAACATTAAGTAACGACGACAATAGTGAAGAATTTGGATTTAAGATTGTGTTAATGCGAAGCTTGTCATTACAACGATCGCTTTGGTTTGCAAAATATTTTGAAGAAAAAGGGATCAAAGTGGTTAATGACTATGAAACAATTAACACTTGTGGAAATAAATACTTGACAACATTAAAGCTAATTAACAACAACATACCCTCACCAAAAGTAATAATGGCTTTTGACAACAACAGTGCATTAAAAGCAATGGAAAAGATTGGTTTTCCTTGTGTTTTAAAGCCAATAGTTGGTTCATGGGGAAGATTAATTAGTAAGGTTAATGACATTGACTCTGCACAAGCATTGCTTGATCATAAAAAAGCAATTAACTCAAGTACACATAATGTGTCATATGTTCAAGAATTCATTGACAAAGGAAATGAGGATATAAGAACAATGGTTATTGGTAATGAAGTTATTGGGGGCATTAAAAGAGTTTCAGATAATTGGAAAACCAATACAACTCTTGGTGCAATAGCAGTAAAATTACAAATGACAAATGAACTTAGAGAGTTATCATTAAAAACTGCTAAAGCTATTGGTGCTGGAGTACTCTCAATAGATATCCTTGAGCAAGATGGAAAATATTTTGTTAATGAAGTTAATGCAACTACAGAATTTCGAAATAGTCTTGAAGTTTACGGAGTTGATATTCCAGAAAAAATAGTAGAGTATTTGGAGGCGTTGAATAATGAAGAAAATTAGAGTTAGTATTGTTGGAGCATCTGGTTATACTGGTGGAGAATTACTAAGACTTTTACTTAGACATCCTAATGTTGAAATAGTACAAGCTACATCTGAATCAAATGCAGGAAAATTTGTACATAAATTACATCCTAATCTTAGAAAACAAACAACATTGAAATTTTGTTCAATAAAAGAATTAGAAAATGTAGATGTGTTATTTTTAGGTTTACCACATGGAGTAAGCTCTGAAAAAATGGAATACTTTATGTCAAAGGCAAATATGATTGTAGACAAGGGTGGAGATTTTAGATTAAATAGTAAAGAAGCTTATGAAAGATGGTATAGTTATGATCATCCACATCCAGAACTAATTGAAAAGTTTGTTTATGGAATACCAGAATTACATAGAGATGAAATTAAAAAAGCAAAGTTTGTTGCATCTGCTGGTTGTAATGCAACTGCTACAATATTAGCTTTGTATCCATTGTATAAACATGGATTAATTGATGTTGAAAGAACTGTTGTAGAAGCAAAAGCAGGTTCATCTCAAGGTGGAGTAAAAGTTAATCCTGGTTCACATCACCCTGAAAGACATGGAGTTGTTAGATGTTATAAGCCTTATGGACACAGACACATTGCAGAGATGTTACAAGAATTAGATGTTGAGAATATTCACTTTAGTGCAACATCTATTGAAATGGTCAGAGGTGTTTCAACAACATGTCATGTTTTTTTGAAAGATCCAGAGATGACTGAGAAAGACATTTGGAAAGTTTATAGAGAAGAATACGGTGATTCTCCTTTTATTAGAATTGTTAAGGAGAAAGAAGGAATTTATAGACTTCCAGAACCAAAAATAGTCATGGGAACAAACTTTTGTGACATTGGTTTTGTAAAAGATGTGAATAGTAATAGATTAGTTGTAATTAGTGCAATTGATAACTTAATGAAAGGTGCAGCAGGACAAGCATTACAATGTATGAATCTAATGTGTGGATTTGAAGAAGATCTTGGATTAGATTTTATTGGATTGCATCCTGTCTAAATTGGTTGATAGAAAATGATAATCGTAAAAGTCGGTGGGCAAAAAGGAATCAATTATGATTTTGTGCTAAAGGATTTTGCAAAGCAGAAAGACATTTTGTTAGTTCATGGTGGAAAAGGTGTACTTGAGGAGATTTCAACAAAATTGGGAAAACCTCCTGTTTGGGTTGAGACTGCATCTGGTTTTACATCAAGAAGAACCGATAGAGAAACATTAGATATGTTTACAATGGTCTATGCTGGGAAACAAAACAAAATGATAGTTGAGAAACTGCAAGCTCTTGGTGTAAATGCTGTTGGGATGTGTGGTATGGATGGAAAAAGTGTTATTGCTAAGAGAAAGAATATTAAAATTGTTGAAAATGGCAAGAAAAAAATCCTTAGAGATGATTACACTGGAAAGATTATTCAAGTAAATCCGGAATTAATTAGGTTGTTGATTGAGAATGGTTTTTCGCCAGTTGTTTGTCCGCCTGCATTAAGTGAAGATAATGAACCATTAAATGTTGATGGAGATCGAATGGCTGCTGAGATTGCAAAATCATTTAAGGCAGATACTGTGATTTATTTATCTAATGTTCCTGGTTTACTTAAGAATAAGGATGATGAATCAACATTAATTAAAGAAATAAACAAAGATAATGTTGAAGATTTTATGCAATTTGCACAAGGAACAATGAAAAAGAAAGTCATGGGTGCAATGGAAGCTGTTGAAGCAGGTGTTAGCAAAGTTGTTTTTGCTGATGCTAGAATTGAGAATCCAATTACAAATGCATTAAATGGAAAAGGAACAGTAATTCAATAAAATAATGAAAGATTAGCGAGGGAGTAGATAATGAAGCATTTAATAACATTAAAAAACTGGTCAAAAGAAGAAATTGTTGAAATAATAAACAAAGCAATAGAGATTAAAAAGAATCCAGAAGCGTATTCTACTATTCTTAAGAATAAGACTATGATTATGCTTTTCCAAAAGACATCTACAAGAACTAGATTAAGTTTTGAAGCTGGTATGACTCAATTTGGGGGCCATTCAATATTTTTAGATGCTAGAACAACTCAACTTTCAATTGGTTGTGATTTTAAGGATGAGATAAAGGCAATAATGCGTTTTTGTGATATTTTAATGTTTAGGGCAAAGAAAGCAGAAGATGTACAGACTGCCGCTATGCAAAACACGGTACCTGTTATTGATGCATGTAGTGAGAAATATCATCCTTGTCAAGCTTTTGGTGATTTATTAACAATGGCAGAACATTCTGGTGGCATCGAGAATATTAAAAAAGTTACTTGGTTAGGAATAGAAAACAATGTTTCAAACACACTAATGTTAATTTGCACAAAATTAGGTATTAAAGTTGCTATAGTTGCTCCTGGAATTAATCAACCAAGTGTTGACCAAGAATTAAATCAAATGGCAGAAGCAACTGGTTTGGTTACAAGGACACTTGATTTAAAAGAAGCACTAGAAGGAACAGATTATGTACACACAGATACATGGATGGATATGGAGTTTTTTGAAGATGGAAAAGTTTTAGAAGAATTTAAGACACAATATGAAGAAAGGATAAATAAGTTTAAACCATATCAATTAAATGCAAACTTAATTAACACTTACTGTCCTGATGCTAAGATAATGCATTGCATGCCTTGCCATATTGGATTCGAAATTACTCGTGATGCAGTAGATCATCCTAATTCAGTAATTTTTGATCAAGCAGAAAACAGATTACATGGACAAAATGCAATTATTTTAAAATTATTAGGAAAGTTATGAGAAGTGAATGAAATGAGTAATACAAAAGAATTAGAAGAAAAGTATGATCTTGGAACATATCCAAAAAGAGATTTAGTTTTAGTTAGAGGTAAGAATGCAATTGTTTGGGATGACTCTGGCAATGAATATATTGATTGTGCAACTGGTGTAGGTGTTGCTGCTGTTGGTCATTGTAATGACAAAGTTGTTGAAGCTATTAATGAACAATCAAGTAAATTAATAACCATATATGGGATGTTTTACAATGATGTTCGTGCAAAGTGTGAAGAAAAGTTAATGCAAATTGTTCCTAATAATTTGAAAAGAGTATTTTTATGTAATTCAGGTGCAGAAAGTGTTGAGGCTGCAATTAAAATAGCTAGAGCTTCAACTGGGAAAAAGAAAATAATTAGTTTGATGAAGGGTTTTCATGGGAAAACAATGGGTAGTTTGAGTGCTACCTGGGATAAAAAGTATAAGGATATGTTTGCACCACTAATTCCGGAGATTATACAAATTCCTGCAAATAATTTTGATAAGTTAAATGACGCTGTTACTGATGATACTGCTGCAATTTTACTTGAGTTAGTGCAAGGCGAAGGTGGTGTTAGATTACTTGATAGAGAATATGTTAGTAGAGTTAGAGAATTATGTAGTGAAAAGAATGTTTTGTTAATAATTGATGAAGTGCAAACAGGTTTTGGAAGAACAGGTAAAATGTTTGCATCGCAGCTTTATAATGTTGAGCCAGATATAATGTGCACTGCAAAGGCAATTGCTGGCGGTGTACCAATGGGTGCAACTTTTGTATGTGAAGGTATAGAGTTACCTAAAAAGTCTCATACAAGCACTTTTGGTGGCAATGCATTAGCTTGTGCTGCATGTCTTGCAACAATTGATGTAATTGAAACTGAGAATTTGTGCAGTGCAGCTGAAGAACTTGGTGAATATTTTAGGTCGCAGGTTAATGGGTTGGATTTAGAAAGTGTTAGAGAAGTTCGTGGTTATGGTTTAATGAATGCAATTGAATTAAAAGAAAAAGCAGGACCATATGTTCAGAAGTTTCAGGAAAAAGGCATTATAATTTTATTAGCAGGAGCTACTGTGTTAAGGTTTTTGCCCCCTTTAGTTATAACAAAAGAAGAATTAGATAAAGTGATTAAAGTAATTAGTGAAGTGTTAGCGTAATTAGCTTGATGATTGTTGGAATTGGTTAAAGATTGGTGAGAAATAATGGAACAAAAAGAATTATTGAAAAAAGCAGTTGAGATTTATTCTCCAACTCATGAAACAGAAAAGATTGGTAAGTTTTTAGTAGAAAGTATGATAGAACTTGGTTTTGATAAAGCTTATGTAGATAAAGTAGGTAATGCTGTTGGAGAAATTGGTTCTGGTGATAAAACAATCTTAATGTTAGGTCATATGGATACTGTAGCTGGAGAAATTGATGTAAAAGAAACTAAAGGAAAGTTATTTGGAAGAGGTAGTATTGATGCAAAAGGACCTTTGTGTAGTTTTATCAGTGCTGCTGCTAATGTTAAAAAGGAATTAAATGCAAAAGTTATTGTAGTTGGTGCATATGATGAAGAAGGACCAAGTAATGGTGCTGAATTTATTTGTAAAAATATGGGAATTAAACCAGACTTCATCATAATTGGAGAACCTTCTGGAACAAATGGAATTACATTAGGTTACAAAGGTAGATTAATGTTTGAGTTTAAATTAGAAAAAGAATGTAGTCATAGTGCTTCTGGAGAATTAAGTAGTTCTGATGTTGCAGTAGAGTTTTATACAGTTTTAAGAGCAATGGCTGAATTACATAATGAAGGGAAAAGTATATTTGAAAAATTAGATATTTGTATTTTAGGAATAAATTCAGAAAATGATGGAATTGCAGATAAAGTAGAGTTAAAAGTAGCTTATAGAATTCCACCAAATATGGATGTTGCAGAAGTTAAAAAACAAGTTAATGAACAAAAGCCAGATAATTGTAGAATTAAGTTTAGTTGGGATTGTGAACCAATAAAAGCAAGTAAACAAAATGATTTAGTTAAGTGTTTTCTTACTTCAATTAGGAAAAATAAATTAGATCCTAAGTTTAAAGTAAAAACAGGTACATCTGATATGAATATTTTAGGGAATTGTTTCAATTGTCCTATTGTGACTTATGGGCCAGGTGATTCTTCATTAGACCATACACCAAATGAACACATTGTTTTAGATGATTATGATAGATCCATTACTGTGTTGCAGGATGTGTTGCTTTCTTTAGCTTGAGTGCTAAAATAAGCTGATTTAAGAGCACTTCTCACTTCTAGTATACCTTTCCCTATATTTGATATTAAAAGTGTTATTTTTAGGTTATTAATGGTTTATAAGAAATAGAAAAAAATAAAGAAAAGAAAAAGGTTTAACGTCTTTTTCTTCTAGTTGTTTTTCGTTTAGTAGTTTTTCTTTTTGTTGTTCGTCTCTTTGTTGTTTTTCTCTTTACAGGTTTCTTTCTCTTAACTACTTTTCTTTTTTTAGTAACTCTTTTTTTAGCTTTTCTCTTTACTGTTCGTTTCTTTGTTGCTTTCTTTCTTTTAGTTACTTTTCTTTTTTTAACAACTCTTTTTTTAGCTTTCTTCTTTACTGCTTTCTTTCTTTTTGCAGGTTTCTTTTTAGCTTTTCTTTTGGTTGTTTTCTTCTTTGTTGCTTTCTTTCTTTTAGTTACTTTTCTTTTTTTAACAACTCTTTTTTTAGCTTTTCTTTTAACTGTTTTTTTCTTTGTTGTTTTTCTTTTTGCTGGTTTTCTTCTTGTCACTTTTCTTCGAGTTGTTTTTCTTTTTGTTGTTCTCCTTCTTCTTGTTGCCATCTTAAATACCTCCTTTGGTGTTACATAATGAGTAGTTTTTACTACTTGATTAGTACTTTTGTAAGTTATTCTTTATAAATATATCGATTTTTTTTACAAATTTATACTAAAAACAAAATTTTGTCGACGACAAGAAAATTTAAAACTTTTAGAAAAATTTAATGTTTTTTAAAAAATAATTTCATTAAGCATTCAACTCAATTTCTAATATTTTTTCTATTTCTTTTTTTATTCTCTCTTCAAAATCAAGAACTCTTTCACCTTCTTGTTTTTGTGTATTAAGAGTCTGCATTATGTCTTTTACAAACTTTTTTTCTTTTTCTTTGTCAAATTCACCTAATTTTACCTGTCCAAGATGTTCTTCAATCAGTTTTTCTTCTAATTCATCTACATTATCTTTTTCATCTACTTTAATTTCTTCAAAAACATCTCCTTTTAGCAAAGAAGTGCTTTTCATAACATAATATGCGTCTTTTTCATATAAAATTTCAAAAATCTTCTTAAAATCAATCTCACTAGGTCTTCCATGCATAGAACCAACAACCCTCATAGTTACAATTGTATTTTTAACATCTTTATTTTCTAATTTTTCTAAAATCTCTGCTTCAATTTGTTTTGCATCCTTTTTTTCTGATTCAAATAACAAAGATAATGTTGGTTTAATTTTTATTTGTTCATACAACATATTGCCATTGTCATAAACATAAAACCCCCCATATTGTAGTTTCTCAATTTCTGCAAATGTTACAGGAAACAAAGGCCCAGGATAAACTACATTTTTATGGGTGTCTGTAGACATACTATCTATAATATGTACGTGGCCTCCAGCATAGTAATCAAAGCCTTTTGGTAAGAATGAAATAGGTGAAGAAGCCATCTTTTCAAGGTGTTTAGGCTTTAATTCAGTTAAAGCAGTATGAAACATGAATATTTTGAATCCCGATTCTTTTTCTAGATGCCCTGTATGTAGAGTTTCATAGTATTTCCTTTCTAACATACCTTTTCTGCCCATCATTCCAGTGATTTTGGCCCCTGTTTTTTCATCTTTAGTAAATCTTAAACACAATTTCCCTTGTTCATCTACTCCCCCTTTAACTACATAATGTAATAATCCAGCATTTTCAAGTACTTTTAACATTGTTTTACCAGATGGAGAAAAATCATGCGAACCTGCTACCATATATATTGGGATTTCCTTATTCTTTAATTCTCTAAGTTTTTTTACTACAATATTTAGTTTATCAATTGGTGGCAATGAAGTATTAAATAGATCACCAGAGATTAAGATAAAATCTACCTTCTTTTCTATACTTCTATCAATTGCTTTGATAAATGCCTCTGTACTTAAATTATGCATTTTAGGATCTCTCCAAGCACCAATATGTACATCAGCAATATGTGAGAATTTCATAAAGAAAGGAATAAAACTCAATTTATAAATTATTTGGGTCTTGAAGTTTTGTATTCTTTAAACTTTTTTACAAATATTTAAATAAGTAATATATTCAAAAATAATATAATAAGAGGTGTTAGTATGGAACATGACAAATATGCTGTTTATATCATAATTTTAGTTGCGATTGTTGGATTAGTTTCTTTGGTTGGATTAACAATGTCTGAAGATTTATCAGGGCAGGGATTTAAAGCTCTAAATAATAGACAAAATGTATTAGGTTCTGGTGTTGAAAAGACAGAAGAAGTATCAAGCTCTTTTTTAATAGATGATATTGATTATTTATATACTTGTTCTGAAACAGATATTGGTTATGATATTGATACACTTGGTGTATTAAGTTATGGTGGTTTTGAAGTAAGTGATGTATGTGATGAAGAAGGTAATCTTATGGAATGGAGTTGTGATGATTGTGGTGGTGCATTAATTACTCAAGTTCAATGTGATGCTGGATGTAATAATGGTGCATGCAATAGTTTGGAAGTTGCAGGATCTTCCCTTGGACTAGAAACTGGATTAAGTGCTTGTCGTGAAACAGATGATGGGCATGATGTTTATGAATATAGTACATTAGTTTATGACAAAGACACTACTGAAATAAGAGAAGATGAATGCCTTGATACAAACACAATCAGAGAATACTGGTGTTTTGGAGAAGGTGAAGACCTTACTTTTTCATACACTGATGATGCATGTCCAGATGGTTATGTTTGTTCTGGTGGAGAATGTGTTTCTGAAAGTTGCATTGATGAAGATGGTGGAAGAGATTACTATGAAAAAGGTAAAATATCATTTGGTCTTGATTCTGATGAAGATGAATGTGTAAATGAGTTTAAAGTAAAAGAATATTGGTGCAAAAATGATGATGAGAGATATGTTAACATCAATAAAATATGTCCAACAGGATATTCATGTGATGATGGTGCATGCGTTTCAATGTTAGCTGCATCACAAGGTCCTTAATTTATTTTTTTGTTTCTTTATTTTCTAAGAATTCTTTGAATTTTTCTAATGCTTTTTTTCTGAATATGTTTACGTCGCCTGATTTTCTTAGTTCGCCATATGTTTGAGTTTGGTTTTTTGGTATGAAAATAGCATCTTGTCCCCAACCTTGTGTGCCTGTTTCTTTCTCTGCTATAGTACCTTCTTCTTCACCTAAGAAAGTTACTGGTTCTTTGTTTGGTTCGCAAAAACCAATAGCTGATTTGTAATAGATTTTTCTGTTTTCTTTGTTTTCCATTAATTTGAGAAATCCTTTGTTGCCAATTCTTTTGTGGATGTAAGCTGTACATGTTCCTGGAAAATCATTTAGTGCTTCAATAAAAAAACCAGAATCTTCTACGCAAATAGGTTTTCCATAACATTCAACAAGTTGTTTAGCTGCTTGTTTTACAATTTCTTCAGGAATATCATGTCTAAGTTCAAGGTAATCATAAGAATCTTGTGTGATATTATGTTCTGGTTCTAAAACTGCTTTAAATTCTGCTACTTTGTTTTTATTTGTAGTAATTAAGTAAATTTCCATCTTGTTTTTGTTAATGTATTATGGTGATTTTCTTAACATTGTTCTTGGAAATGCTATTGCATCTTTTATGTTATCTAATTTACAAATCCAAGCTAGAACTCTTTCTAAACCAACACCATAACCAGAATGTGGAACAGATCCGTATTTTCTTAAATCAAAATACCATTCATAGTTTTTAGGATCTTCTCCTTCGTTTTTTAATCTTTTTTCCATATCTTTTACATCTAAAGATCTTTGACTTCCGCCGACAATTTCACAATAACCTTCTGGTGCAAGCATGTCAAAGCATAATGCTTCGTCTTCATTAGCTGGATCAGCTGGTTTGTAAAATGCCACTACATTTCTTGGATAATGTGTAACAACAACAGGTGTGTCAAAGTTTCTCATTAATGTTTCTTCTTCAATAGTTCTTAGATCTTTTCCGAATGGAACTTCTAGGTTGTTTTTTTCTTTTAGCATCTTTAGTGCTTCTCTATATTTTATTGTTGGCCATGGTTTTTTTACTATTTTCTTTAGTTTTTCAACATCTTGTCCAAGGAATTCTAGATCTTCTTCATGTTTTTCAATTACTTTTTTTATGCAATATTTTAGTTCTTCTTTTGCTAATTCAGTTATTTCGTGTAAATCCATCCAGGCTGCTTCTGCTTCAACCATCCAGAACTCTGATAAGTGTCTAGATGTTTTTGATCTTTCTGCCCTAAATGTTGGTGCAGTATCGTAAACTCTCTCTAAAGCGAAAACAGCTGCTTCTGCATACAATTGCCATGATTGGCTAAGGTAGGTTACATCTTTGTAATATTTTACTTCGAATAATGTTGAACCGCCTTCGCATTGACTTGGTTGCAAAATTGGTGGATCAAATCTGTAAAAGTTGTTGTTTTGAAAGAATTCTTCTCTTGCAAAAGTGTAAGTACTTCTAATTCTTAAAATTGTGCTCATTTTTTTAGATCTAAGCCATAAATGTCTTTTATCCAATAGGAATTCCGGACTTTGATCTTTTGTAATTGGGTATTTGTCAGATCCTCCAATTATATTAAAATCTGTTACACTAATTTCATAACCTGTTGGAGCTCTTTTGTCTTCTTTTATTTCGCCAGTTACTTCCATGGAAGTTTCTACTTGTAACTTGTCTGCAATTTTGAACTTTTCATCTCCAAGTTTAGCTTTTTCAATAACACATTGGATTGTTGTTTCAGCATCTCTAAGAACTATGAATTTAAGTTTAGAGCTTCCTCTTTCTCTATATACCCAACCTCTTATGTTTACTTTACCTGAGGCTTTTTTCATTGCTTCTGTAATTGATAGGAATTTCTTTGCCATGGATGAATAGAACTATGTCTTGTTTTTAAAGTTTATTAGTATCCAGCTAGAATTAAGTATATAATTAAACCAAATAATACAACTACAATACCACAAATAGCTCTAACCCATTCATCGCTTTGTTTCATGAAGAATTTTAGTAGTGATTTTCGCATTAAGGGTGGATGGAATATGAATAAGCCTACAAATAGCATTCCAATGATTGCAGACATGAATACTTGGCCAATTGTTATTTCATCTAAAAGTAGGTTGATGAATAAGAAAATTAATACAATGTAGATTAATGTCATGATTTTAAAGAAAGATTCTGGCATATCATGCATCTTTTTCATTATTTTTTTCATTAGTTTTGGATTGAAAATACCAGGTAATCTGAATAAAATTGCCATTGCTGCTAGCACGACTGCAATAAGTTCAATTGGTGTCATGGTTATTTTTTGGTGATTTATGTATTTAAACTTTACGCTAGTAATATTATCCACCGAAAGGCTTATATTCTCTTGTTTAATTCTTTGATGATATGTCAGATACTTTTGAGATTAAAGCAAAGGATGGAAAAGCTAGAAATGGAGTATTGAATACAATGCATGGTAGTGTTGAGACTCCATTCTTTATGCCTGTGGCTACAAAGGCTGCTGTGAAACATATAATTCCTGATGATCTTAAAGAAATGAAAGCAAATGCTATAATTGCAAATGCTTTAATTTTGGATTTGAATCCTGGAGCTAAATTTATCAAAGAAAGAGGTGGCTTGCACAAGTTTATGAATTACAATGGAATTATTTTTACTGATTCTGGCGGTTTTCAAATGATCAGAAATAGTTTTTATGAAAAAACAACAAAAGATGGAGTTATTTTCAAAGATGTGTTAAATCAAAATAAGAAATTTTTAGCAACACCAGAATATGTTGTTAAGATTCAAGAAGAACTTGGTAGTGATGTGATTATGGTCTTAGATGATCATAATAAATATGGTTTAGATAAAGAAAAACATGCAAAAGCTGTTGAACAAACTTATCAATGGGGTAAAAGATGTTTGGAAGCTAAAACTGGAAAGAATTTAATGTTTGGAATTATTCAAGGGGGAACTTTTCCTGATTTAAGAAAGAAAAGTGCGGAGTTAACTGCTTCATTGGGTTTTGATGGGATTGCAATTGGTGGTCTAGGAATTGGTGAAACTGAAGAAGAGCAGAAAGAAGCAATTGATATTTGTATAAATATTCTTCCAGAAAATAAACCTAGATATGTAATGGGTGTTGGTAATCCTTTGCAGATGCTAGTTGCAGTTAAGTTAGGGATTGATTGTTTTGATAGTACTTACCCCACACAAAATGCAAGACATGATACAATTTTTACAAGAAAAGGAAAAATAGATATTGCAAAAGGAAAACATAAAGAAGAACAAGTACCATTATGTGATGATTGTGATTGTTATGTTTGTAAAAATTATTCTAGATCTTATATTCGACATTTAGTTAAGATGGATGAACCAATTGCTCATAGATTGAAAAGTTTTCATAATGTTAGATTTATGCAAAAGTTGTTAGAAGATGCAAGAGTTGCTATTAAGGATGGGAAATTTGAAGAATTTTTTAATAAGTTTAAGAAAGGTTGGGAAAGGTAATCACTTTAGAAGTTTATTTGATAATAATTTAATCATTTCAGAAATATCTTCAACAAAATAATTAGGTTTTTCTTTTTCTAATAGCTCGTTGTTTTGTGCTCCTGTCTTAACACAAACTATATTTACTTTTGCATTTTTTGCCATTTGAATATCTGCAACAGTATCGCCCACATAAATGCACTCTTCTTTTTTAACACCTAATTCTTCAATCTCTAGCAATAATCCTTCTGGACAAGGTCTTGGTTTTTTTACATCATCTATTGTAACAGCTACATCAAAGAACTCAGAAAGTTTTAATTCATGAAGAAAGAAATTTAGTTCATCTTTATCAAAACCAGTGAAAAGTGCTAATTTTATTCCACTATTTTTTAGTTGTTGTAATCCTTTGAGAACACCTTGGAAAATTTTGAAATGAGAAATAACTTTTTTTGGAAATATATTTTTCATTGATTTATAACAATGTTCTATTTTTTTATCAATATCTTGACCAGAATATGACGTTTCTACTGCAGTTTTCACACACATGTACATACTTGTTCCAAGAACACTTATTACTTTTTCTTTATTAGCTAACTCCAATCCATTTTCTTTTAGTGCTAATTCAATAGCATTAAGTACTGAATCATCTGTTTTTACTAATGTTCCACCAATATCAAAAATAAATGCTTTTATCATTATAAACTATATAATTAATATCACTTTTTCTTTAAATTTAATTTTAAACTTAATTCATCTAATTGATCTGTTTTTAATTCTGAAGGGCTGTTGTCAATTGGTGATTGTGCGTTTTTGTTTTTTGGGAATGCGATTACTTCTCTAATGTCATTTAAGTCAAGCATTAGTGCAACTAATCTATCAAAGCCAATTCCGATTCCACCATGTGGTGGTGCACCATATTTGAATGATTCTAATAAATAACCAAATCTTTCTTCTGCTTCTTTTTGGCTAAATCCAATAACTTTCATTATTTTTTCTTGAATATCTGTTCTGTTAATTCTTAGACTGCCAGAACCCATTTCTTCTCCGTTAAGAACAAGATCAAATTGTGTGCAAAAGACTTTTGATGGATCTTCTTCAATAAATTTCATTGTTTCTTGTGTTGGCATACAGAACATATGGTGTGACATTTCCCATCTTTTGTCGTCTTCATTCCATTCAAATAGTGGGAAGTCTGTAATCCAACAAAAGTTGAATTCATCTTTTATTAGGTTTAATTCTTTTCCTAATCTTTTTCTAATTTTGTTCATAACTTCATTTGTAGTTTTTGGTTTGTCTGCACAGAAAAATAAAACATCTCCTGGTTGTGCATTTAGTTTTTGGATAATTTGTTTTTGTAATTTATCATTAAAGAATTTTACAATACTGCCCTCTAGGCCATTGTCAGTCATTTTCATCCAAGCAAGACCTTTTGCACCAACATCTTGTGCATATTTAACATATTTATCAATGACTTTTCTTGAGAATAATTCTCCAGATTTTTCTGCATTGATTGCTTTTACTATGCCCCCTTTATCGACTACACTTTTGAAAACACTAAAGTCACTATGACTCATTTCTTGTGTTAAATCTTTTAATTCTAAGTTGAATCTTAGGTCTGGTTTGTCTGTTCCATATTTTTCCATTGCTTCTTTGTAAGAAAGTTTTTTGAATGGTAGTTTTAGTTTATTTTTTAGAATTTTGCTAAAAATTTCTTGCATCATTTCTTCTGTTAAATTAAAAATATCATTAACTTCAACAAAACTCATTTCTAAATCAATTTGGGTGTGTTCTGGTTGACGATCTTGTCTTAAATCTTCATCTCTTAAGCATCTTGCTAATTGGAAATATCTGTCAAATCCAGAAACCATTAGAATTTGTTTGTAAATTTGCGGAGATTGTGGAAGGGCGTAAAATTTCCCTGGGTTGACTCTAGAAGGAACAACATAATCTCTTGCACCTTCTGGTGTTGATTTAATTAATAATGGTGTTTCTATTTCTAGGAAATTTTTTGATGATAAGAATTGTCTTATTAATTGGGCTGTATTGTGTCTTGTTTTGAAATTATTTTGCATATCTTGTCTTCGCATGTCTAGATATCTATATTTTAATCGTAAGTCATCACCAACTGCATCTGGGTCATCCATTTCAATTGGTAAAGTTTCTGAAGAACTTAGAATTGTTAATTCATCTGCAAGGATTTCTATTTGTCCTGTTGCCATGTTTGGATTTTCTAGATTTTTGCCTCTGTAGCGTACTTTTCCAGTAACTTGAAGAACATCTTCTCTGCCTAGTTTTTGAGCTTTTGCATGGAGATCTTTTTTGTGTGTTGGATCAAATACTATTTGAGTAAAGCCATATCTATCTTTTAGATCTATGAAAATAAGACCGCCATGATTTCTCTGAGCAATATTCCAACCGCATAGTGTTACTTGCTTGGATTTTTGCTTTAATGTGAGTTCTCCGCATGTGTGTGTTCTAAGCATAAAGTACCAGAGCAAGGTGTTATATTTAAAGATTATCTAATTGGATGCTATTAATGCCTATTTGAGAAATTATTTAAATATAGTAAATTACATAATAATATGGATGGAGGATTAATTTTTATAGAAAATAATTATAAATTAAGGCATGAGAAAAACGTAGTAGATGAGAAAGTATTCTTAAGAATCATTGCTAATTGCCCTGAATTTGCTGGAGGATTAATTTGGATTTTTGACCCAAATAGGAATAAAATAAAACTAGCTTTCATGGCAACATTAAATCCTAAACAAATAGATTGGAGAATAAAACACGCAAAAAAAGTTTATACAACAATTGAAACTGAAGAACAAAGAAAACTTCTTCTTAAAAATGTAAATTGGATAAAAAGTGTAAGAATTTTATTAAATGCATTTGAATCCATTGGAAAAGATTTGGGTGCACCTACTGCAGTATGTTCTACTCATATTTCTAAAAGTATAATGTTAAGATTAGGGTGGCAACCTGAAAAAAAGGTTTTTCCAATGAGGGCTTTGGGTGGTATGTTGATGGTTTCAAGCTTTTTTATAAGGTTTGTTCTTCCAGGACAACAGAGTGGCTTATTTTATAGAGATTATGTTAAAGAACTAAGTTAATAGGTAAATTATGTGTTTTACTTCTTTCTTAAATTGACATCATAGATGATATCTTCAATTTTCTTTAGGTTCCACTTTATTGAATCGTACTTTTTCCTTAATTCAGAATTTCGTAGGCTTAATGATAAAAAGAATGTGTGAATCTCTTCTACAGTATTTCTAATATTTGTTAATTCTTTATATTCTTTGTTTGTAGCGCATCTTACGGCTTTTCTCCCTAGTTCTCCTGTTAAATCACATAATCCGAGCAAATAATCCATATCATTTGCTGGTAGTTTTGTTGGTGAGAGAATATTTCCTGTTTCAGTATAATGTAAAAAGCACTTTGCTTCGCAATATTCTTCCATTGCTGCGTTAAAAGCCCTCACTATAGATAATTTATTGTTCTTTTTTATTTCTGCTAAGACTTTTTTTATTCCTTTTTCTGCGTTTTTTAGTAATTGAATAGCTTCTGTATTGTTATTTCTATGTACTGCGTTTATTGCTTGCTTAGAAAACCTTAGAATATCTCTGCTTGTTTTGATAATATATTCTCTTTTTTCATCAAATGTTTCTAAATTCTTTTTTATTTTTGTTAATGCTTTTTTATCAATCATAAAGTACAAGAATTGGTTCCAGTATATAAAGATGTATGTAAAAAGCTTGGTGTTGGTGTTACTTAGATAAAATATTGGTGAATTTGGTGAATTATATAGTATTCATCTTATTGGTAAGTAATAGTAGCAAAAACTTTATAAAGTCTTTCCGCCAAAAATCTCCTATGGCATATCCATATTATAGTGGAACTTCCACATATGCTAATACGTACGGAGAATCCACATTTAGGGGGGCTATTCATTTTTTTGAACAGCTTGGAATATATGATGTAGTTTTACCGTTCTTACTAATTTTTAGTATAGTTTTTGCAATATTTGAAAGAACTAAAGTTTTAGGTACTGAGGAAATTGATGGAGAAAAGATTACAAAAAAGAATCTTAATGCAATGGTTGCATTTGTAGTCTCATTTCTTGTTATAGCCTCTGCAAGAATGGTTGCAATTATTAATGAAGCTTTGCCTAAGATTGTTATATTATTGTTTTTAGGTGTGTTTTTCCTTGCATTGGTTGGTATTTTCTATTCAGAAAAAGAAGAAGTTTTATTTAAAAGAAAAGGAACTATATTTTTTATTGTATTGGTATTTATTTCAATACTATTAATATTCCTTCACTCAATACCTACTTACACAGGAGAACCATTTTTATATTGGCTCATGAGGTTTGTAGTATATAATTTTAGTACAACTGCAGTTAGTTCACTTATCTTAATAACAATAGTTGTATTTTTCATGTGGTTTATAACAAGAGATAGTAGCGAATCTGATGACGATAAGGATGATAAACATTAACTCAGAAGATAAAATTTTAATAATAGTTTATACTAAAAAAGTTGAGGGGTGAAAAAATGACACAATACATTGTCGAAACTTTCAAAACATTGGAAGCTTATGGATTAACAGATGCATTATTACCATTTCTACTTATATTTACAGTGATATTTGCAATGTTGAAAAAAACAAGGATTCTTGGAGAAGGTAGAAAGAATTTCAATATGATAGTAGCAATGATATTTGCTTTAATGGTTGTTATTCCGCATATTACAGGTTCTTATCCTCCTGGAGCAGATATTGTGGCAATTATGAATAGTGCTTTACCTACTGTATCATTAGTTGTAGTTGCTATTTTAATGGCATTACTTATGATTGGATTACTTGGTGGAGAAACTAGATGGATGGGTGGAAGCTTATCTGGAATAATTGCACTTATAGCATTTGGTGGCATTGTCTATATCTTTGGTGGTGCTGCAGGATGGTGGCAAGACTTTTCATTAAATTTATGGGGACCTGATGTTACTGTATTATTAATTGTAATACTGGTATTTGCTATAGTGATTTGGTTTGTAACTAGAGATACTGAAGCAGAAGGTGCTGCAAGAGCAGGTGCTATTGGGAAAAATCTCCTTGGTGATCTTGGTAAAATGTTTGGAGGCGGTGGCGGAGGAGAACATTAACCTTAGAAAATGGCAGTTCCTACACTAGACTTTCAATTTTTGGAGCATTTTACTCCAATTTTTTCCTTTATTTTAGTTTTTGCTATAGTATATGCTGGTTTGCAGTTTACTAAATTTCTTGGAGACAATAAAGTAATTCATGCAGTAATTTCATTTGTAATAGGATTAATTTTCTTATTTACAATGGATGTGACAGCTGTAGTTATGACAATAACTCCTTGGTTTACTGTATTTTTCATCTTTATTATCTTTACGATAATGGGATATAAATTATTTGGAGCAACTGATGATCAAATAAAGAATGTTATTTCTCACCATTCGACAATCCAATGGGTAATTGCAGTTATTAGTATTATTATTATTATTTATGGACTTTCTGTTGCTTTAGGACCAAAATTACTTGGATATGATGCAGCAGAAGATGGAGGCATTCCTAGAAATATGAATGATGAAGTACAAAGTACTGCAACATCAGATTTCTTCAGTAATGTAGTTGGAGTATTTTTTAACCCTAAAGTTCTTGGATTCTTATTGTTGTTTTTTATAGCGACGTTCACGATTAAGCAATTATGTGATCCTTTGTCGCCCAAATGGCCAGGAGGATAGAATTAATTATTTTTATTTAATTGTATTAGTTTATAATCTTAATTATAATAGAATGAGATAATTAATCATCCTTCATTTTGTCTTTTATTCTAGATAATTCATTAACATTTTCTGTTAATGTTGGAAGAACTTTTTGAAATACTTTTTCCATTGCTTTGATATCTGTACCTACATTAGTTAAGCTTTTATCGTATTCACTTATTTTACCTAAAACACCCTTATGTAAGGCATCAAATTCTTTTCTTGTATCTTGTAATTGTTGTTCAAGTTTTGTAATTCTAGATTCAACTCTTTCTTTCCAATCAATAATTTTATTTATACTTCTAACAATTTCATTCCATTTCTCGTCTATAATTGCCTCTGCTAATTCTTCAATTCTTTGAGATTCTGGAGATAATCCAAATTGACTAGAAGGCATTTCTGGTGCACCCATTGGCATTTGCTGAGGCATTGCTTGAGGTTGCGGTTCGGGCATCATTGGTTGCTGTTGAAAATCTTGTGGTTGTCCTTGATCCTGCATATAAAATGGTGTGTCTCCTTGTGTTGGTTGTGGGCCCATTTGTTGTTGTTCTGGCATTGCCATTTGTGGTTGTTGAAAATCTTGTGTTGGTTGTGGATCCATTGCCGGTTGTGATTGTGGCATAGGTTGTTGAACTGGTTCTTGGGATGCTTGTGGTTGTTGTACATCTGGTGCACCCATTTGCATAGGTGATTGCATTTGTTGATCTTGAACACCTGTACCAAGGTCCACTTCATTTTTCATATTTGCTTGAGACATTGCATTAAATATATTTCCTGTAGTAAATCCTTCTCTTTGAAGAGTTTGAATAATTTGATTATTAGACATACCTTGTTGTCTCATTGTTAGAACTTTGTCTACTGGTATTGTAGAAGTCAATTCTTCTCCTGCACCTATTGGTTGTGCTGGACTTGCTTTTTTCCCGAACAATGGCATTATGTATTCACCTATTAGTTTTAAAACCCAGAGTATTTAAATATTTACTCATTTCAGTCATCGTCTTCTTTATCAAGAATTTCTTTGACTACTTTTTTAACTTCTTTTCTTGTAACAAAATTCAAGGGTTCCCATAAATTGATATATTTTTCTAGTACTTTAACTTCTTCTGATTTAGCTGTTTCTTGCATTTGTCTTTCGAAAATATGCATATGGTCTCTTAATTCATTAATTTCCTTTCTAACTTCATCTAATTCTGTAGAAAATGCTCTAACTTCATTAGTTAGTTTTTTGTTATCTGTAAGCATATTTTGCTCAGTTACTTGCAAATTCTTTCTTAAAGTGGTGTTTCTTTCTTCTAAAATCCTTACTCTTCTACTCATTTCTCTTAATTGCCGAGAAATATCATCATTAGGGTGTTTATCCACACTTGTGGGTTTTGGAGAACTGTCTGAACCCCCAGATCTCCTTGTTAAGGAATGTAAAAAAGATGCTTCTCCTACTGCCATATGAATTATAGAACAGTTCCCAATAATAAAGTTTTTGCCTATTTGGCAAAAACTAAGTTGTTTAGCAACAACTAAAGTTTATGTTCATTTGTGTTCATTTGGCTTATTTTAGTGAAATATATTTTATATTATAAAATATAGAAAATTATATAAACTAATATATTTAGGGAATATATACTGAACGAAAAAGAAAGTTAAAACTTTCATTTTCGTTGGTATATACAAAAGTAAATTAGTTCCAAAAACTAATTGACTTTTAGTATATAAAAAGGAATATATTTAAAGTCATTAATTATAGGGATATACTATAAATGGGAGAAGGGGATGAAAAAGCCAATTAGTGCTACAGTTGAAGAAGATCTTATACACTGGGTTAATGAAAGTCTTAAAGATAGGACTAAATTCAGAAATAAGTCTCATTTAATAGAGATTGCTCTAGAAAATCTAAGGAAAAAAGAGGAAAAGGAATAGATTGTGTTATAGAATTGGTGAAATTAGAACATGGCTCTTTTTAGACAAGATAAAAAAGACTGGGATTTTGAAGTAATTCCAGAAGGAGAGGAAAACATATTATACATTTATGTAGAAGATATTCCATTAACTCCTTCAATAGAAGATAGTTCTTTAGTGTTTGCAAAAACAATTGATATTCTTTTACAAGTTAGTAATATAAGTAAAATTATTTTTACACAACAAAGAGATTATGAATATGATTATAATCAAGTACAACTTTTATTAGAGTTTGCAGATATTTACAAACAATTATACAAACAAAAAACACTTTTTTCATATTCTTCACAAGGCTTAAGTCCTGTTGAGGTTACAAGATTAAATCAAAGATATGCAGAAGTTCAAAATCTTGTATTTAAATTATTAAAAGGGGATCCCATTGGTGCTTTCATAGAATTAAGAAGAACATTAAGAAGAGAAAGAATAAGTCTTGAGAAAACTGTTGATCAAAGAGCAAAAGTGACAGGACAACATTATGTTTCTATTTTAGGTTACATAATAAAAATTCTTGATAATACTAAACTAATTACTTTAGCAAAGCCACATTTGGCAGCTTATCAACAAGGAGATCGTTCTGTTTATAGAATGATATTTACTCCATATATAAGACCAGATTTTATGTTTACAAAATTAATGGCTGATTATCCTAAAAATGGTGAAGAGATAGACAGTTATTCTTTAGAAGATGATACTGAAGTTACAATATTTAAGTTTCCTGATTCTATTGAAACTCTATACCACATTATTCCGCCTGAGTTTAAGTTGTCAGAAGATAAATATGAACTTCTTGATACTGCTAGAAAAATAATGGCAGAACATAAACCAAGAGAAGAAGAGTTTACTGATCCAAAAAGAATGAGAGAGGTTTTTTCTCATGTTGGGAGAGACATGTTAGAAGAATTAGCAGAGACTAAAGGGATTAATTTGAGAAGTAAAGAACTTGATAGATTAACTAAAATTTTAGTTAGATATACAGTTGGATTTGGATTAATTGAAGTTTTATTATCTGATGAAAAAATACAAGATGTTTCTGTGAATAGTCCACTTGGTAGGATTCCACTATTCTTAGTTCATGGAAAATATGATGATTGTACAACAAATATTATTCCTACAATGAATGAAGCAGAGAGTTGGGCTACAAAATTAAGATTAATTTCAGGAAGGCCATTAGATGAAGCTAATCCAATTTTAGATACTGAGCTTGAATTACCTGGGGCAACTACAAGAGTTTCTACAATCACAAGGCCATTGGATCCAACTGGAATAGCTTTTTCATTTAGAAGACATAGAGATAGACCATGGACTTTACCTTTGTTTGTTGAGAACAAAATGTTGACAGCAGAAGCAGCTGGATTGATTAGTTTTTTAGTTGATGGAACAAGAAGCATGATTGTTGCAGGTACAAGAAGTTCTGGAAAAACATCTTTTTTATCTGCTATATTAGTAGAAATAATGAGAAGATATAGAATGATTACAGTAGAAGATACTCTGGAATTGCCAGCTAAATCATTAAGAGAATTGGGATATAATATTCAGCAAATGAAGGTTGCACCAGCTCTTGAAAGAGAAAGCACTGAAATGAGTGCGGCAGATGGTATTAGAAGTACTTTAAGATTAGGAGATTCTGCACTTATTGTAGGAGAAGTTCGTTCGAAAGAAGCTGTTGCATTGTATGAAGCAATGAGAGTTGGGGCTGCTGCTAATGTTGTTGCAGGTACAATTCATGGTGATTCTCCCTATGGTGTTTTGATAGAGTTGTTAATGATATTGGTGTTCCTAAAACTTCATTTAAAGCTACTGATATTATTATTGTTGCTAATCCTATAAAAAGTGCAGGAGGATTACATAAATTTAGAAGGATTACTCAAATTACAGAAGTAAGAAAAACATGGCAAGATGATCCAATGACTGAAGGAGGATTTATGGATTTAATGAAATACGATGCAAAAAAAGATGCATTAGAGATTTCAAAAGATTTAATTAATGGTGATTCTGAAATATTAAAAGCTATTGCAGGAAATATAAAAGAATTTGCAGGTAATTGGGATGCTGTATGGGATAACATAATGTTAAGAGGTAAAATAAAACAAGCTGTTGTTGATGCTGCTAAAAAAACAGAAAATAAAGAGTTATTAGAAGCCCCTTTTACAATTAAGGCAAATGATACATTCCATGTAATTTCAGATAATGTAAAAGAAGAAGTTGGTGCATTAGATCCAAAAGTAATAATGTTAAGATGGAATCAATGGCTAAAAAGAGAGATAAGAAAGAAAGAATTAAAATAAGATAAAATTCGTAATTGATAAAATGAAGAAGAAAGAAGAAGAGATATTAAGAAAGTATAAAGAACAATTAGAGAAACAATTAGGTATTAATCTAAATAAGAAATCAGATGTTTCTTCTGTTGAATATACTCAATTTAAAAAAGACTTATTGCCTACACATGTTAGTTTTTATGAAAAAGGTTGTAATTTAGCAGAGAAGGTTTTAAAGATAAAACCAGATGCAAAAAAGATTGAGCAGATGAATGAAGATATAAACACTGCTCATCTTAATGTTAGTCCAACTGGAATTATAAGTTTTTCACTTTTAGCCCCTGTTGCATTTATGTTTTTAGGTATTTTATTAACTGTTCTCTTTCCTTTGATTACTGCTGGAGAAATTTCAATGTTTTTTATTATATTTTTCTTGATTGCTGGAACCATAATGATATTTCCTCTTCAAAAACTTCCTAGTTTTTTAGCGAATAATTGGAGATTACAAGCTTCTAATCAGATGGTTTTGTGTATTTTTTATGTAGCTACATATATGAGACATACTTCTAATCTTGAGCGTGCTATTGAGTTTGCATCTAATCATTTAACTGGTCCATTGGCTATGGATTTAAAAAAAGTAATTTGGGATTTAGAAACAGGAGAATATAGTTCAGTAAAAGAATCCTTGGAAAATTATCTTAAAAATTGGAGAAAATATAATATGGAGTTTATTGAATCATTTCATTTGCTTGAGTCGTCTCTATATGAATCATCAGAAGCACGAAGAGTTTCATTATTAGATAAAGCATTGGATTTAATTTTATCTGAGACTTATGAAAAAATGTTGCATTATGCTCAAAATTTGAAGAATCCAATTACAACATTACATATGTTAGGTATTATTTTACCAATTTTGGGTTTAGTTATTTTACCCTTAGTTGTGAGTTTTCTTGGAGGTGTATCTTGGTACCATATTGCAGTATTGTATAATATTGTAATCCCAATAATAGTTTATATTATGGGAAAGGTTATTTTATCAAAAAGACCTACTGGTTATGGAGATTCTGATATTAGTAAAGATAATCCAGAACTAAAAAAATATCAAAATTTTATAATAAACGTTTTAGGAACAGAAATTAAGATTTCTCCTCTTTATTTAAGTATAAGTGTTGCTATTTTATTTTTCTTTATTGGTATTATGCCATTATTGTTACATTTTATTGGTTTTCCTGATTTTGGAATTGGAAGAACTGATTTAACAAGTGGTTGTGGATTAGAGTATTGTTTATTAGATTATAGAGAAGGTGATGCTGGTTCTGGGGAAGTTGGACCATTTGGATTAGGAAGTGCAATTCTTAGTCTTTGTATTCCATTAATGTTTGCATGTGGTTTTGGACTTTATTATAAATTTAAATCAAAGAATGTTATAAAAATTAGAGAACAAACAAAAAAACTTGAAAAAGAATTTGCATCTGGACTTTATCAATTAGGAAATAGGTTAGGGGATGGTATTCCTGCAGAGATTGCATTTAGTAGAGTTGCTTCTGTAATGGAAGGTACAACAACTGCAAGATTTTTCCAACAAGTAACTATGAATATAACAGAAATGGGTATGAATGTTGAAGAAGCAATTTTTGACAGGAAAAGAGGTGCATTATTGTATTTTCCTTCGAAAATGATTGAAAGTTCTATGAAAGTGTTAACAGAAAGTGCAAAAAAAGGTCCAAGAGTTGCTGCACGTGCTGTTATGAATGTTGCAAGATATATTCAAGAAATACATAGAGTTGATGAAAGATTAAAAGATTTATTAGCAGATATTATTTCTTCAATGAAATCACAAATTGCTTTAATGACTCCAGCAATAGCTGGAATTGTTATTGGTATTACTTCTATGATTTCAAATATATTAGGTAAACTAGGCCCATTGTTAGAACAACAGTCTGCAGGTGGTGGAGAGTATAGTGCTAATGTTCCTGAGATATTTGGATTAGGTATTCCCCCTTATTTTTTCCAAGCAGTTGTTGGAATTTATGTTGTACAAATAGTATTTATTTTAACAATCTTATCAAATAGTATTGAGAATGGTGAAGATAAATTAAATGAAAGGTTTTTGTTAGGGAAGAATTTGTTAATTAGTACAATAACTTATGTAAGTATTGCATTTGTTATAATGTTGATATTTAATATAATTGCTAGTTTTGTTTTAAGAGATTTAGTTGGAATGTAAGTTTTATAGAAAAAGGGTGAAGGAGGATACCTAAGGTGCCTTAAAGGCAGTGGGTGATCTCTCCAACACTAAAGGTATTTCTGAAGGCACATTAAAGAAAAAGGGGTGTTAGGTGTCGAGATAGCCGAGCATGAATCCATGTTCTGCAGCAGTGATGCAATCATTATCTAAATGATTGTCAATTGCTCTTGGATTGTAAAAGTTATGATCCTTGTGTTTTTCTGAGTTTTTTATTAATCTTTTTAATCTTTTTAATTCTCTAAGTTCTTTATTCATTTTAGCACCTCTTTAGACAAAATAATAATTAGGATGTTTTGTTGATTTAACTGAAAGGTCTTTTACTTGTTTGAAAAACAAATGTTGAATTGTTGTGTTTGTTGTATCGATCATTGTTAGCACCTCTTTTTTTATATGTTAATAAAACACTTCTTAGTTTTCTTACGAAAACCACAAAAGTCTTTCAAACTTTTTGGTTTTACTAAAGTAAAACAATGTTGGCAGGCTTTTTAGATGCCTGCCGAAGCCAATATTTAATTTATTTTAATAGATTATATTATGGTTGAAGTTATTTATATACCTCACAGCAAGGTGGCGAGTGGTGGTGTGGAGAATTGGTGAGGGATTTGAATTTGTATAGTTGATGGGTTTTAAGGCAGTGGACAAAGGTTTGGCAAGTGTGATTTTTACGTGTTAGATTGTTGAGAAATTGTCCAGTGGTGTGGATTCTGGATCATGTAGAATGCTTAAAAGATTTGAGAAAAGATAAAGAAAAATGGGACAACAGGAATTTGAATCCTGGACACCTACGTATCGGAGTTCCCGATGACTGGAGTCAGTTAGGATATCTTCAGCGTAGTGCTCTCCCAGACTGAGCTACTGTCCCTTGTAGATCTAAGATCTGTCAATGCATTTATATTGTTTTTCCTTTATATTTTGGATGGAGAGGGTTAAAATCCACTGAATTTGAGAAAAATCGACGCTTTAGTTCAATTATGTGTTTTCTAAGTAGGATATCTAGTCTTATATCTGCTATTTTATCAAGTTCTTCTTGCTTCTTAATATCTTCTAATTTTATTTCCCTACAAAAACTTAGTTGAGAATTAGCTAAAATAGTAAATCTAATTGGTTGAGTGATTATTCCGTCTTTTCTTTTGCATTTAACTTTATATATACATAGATTACTAGTCTTTATATTGAAATGCAGATTCAAATATTGTTTTAATTGATTCATAAATTTTTTACCTTCCTCTAAATTATCTAAAGATTTCCACATTTCGATCGCTATCTGTGGATGTTTTGCCACTTGCCTAGAAGACTCGCAAGTAAATAACCTAACAACAAACCTTCTAAAATTTTCTTTGTCTTCTAATATCCAATCAGGAATTAAGAAATCTTTGAAGACTTTAGCTCCAGTGGGAACCCCTAATAATTTTAAAGCCCTAGTAAGGGGCATACAATTAACCCCATAATTCATTGTTCCATATTTATTTGTTGTACATTTTCTAATTTTTCCTTTTATTTTGAAGAGAGTAAGAATTTCTTTTTCAAATCTTAATAATTCTTCTCTTGAGTTTGAACAATAATCTAATCTTAATTTTGGTTCATCTTGCAAATGTCCATCTGCCATTAAGTCTGCTACAATTCCTGCTAATTGAGATGATGATTTAATTGGAAACCAATGAGAATAAAGAGATAAAGCCTTTATCCCATGTGGTTTAGATTTGTATGTATTCAAAACATCTTCAAAATTTAATAATATTTTTTTATTCATTTAAATCACCACTTTTCCCTCCATGAAACTGCATAAATTATTTAGTATATAAACCTCACACCCATGTGCCACTGGAAAATGGGCCCCTTTAGAAGACCTCTAGGCTTATAATTTGAGTGTTTCGGCCACACGACAAATGCTTGTCCTGTGGAAAATCATAATTTGATAGTTGAAATTAGTTTAAGTGATTTAAATATAAAACAAAAATAAAAAAAGAATTAAATTTCTTCTTCCTCAACTTTAACGTCTTCTGGCTTTTCTTCTACAAGATCTGATTCTTGTTTTTCATCTTCTGTTAAGATGTGTTCACCTTCATCAGTTTTCTCATCTTCTTCTGCCAATAGATTAGATTCGGTTTTCTCATCTTCTGTTAAGATGTGTTCGCCTTTGTCAGTGTCAAGTTTTGTGCTTTTTTCTAGAACTTCCATGCTGCCAAATTTTCCTGTTGAAAGTTGCATTTCTCCTTGCCATTCTCCAACATAACCATTGCTAATCTTGATTTTATCACCAATACCAACTTGGTCACATTGTTCATTCCATAAAGTGATCTTAACTTCGCCAGAATCATCTTTAATAGTGGCATTACACACTTTACCAGAGAAATTTGGTTTTTCAATTTGTCTAGGTTCATCTTTGCTTATTACAGTAGCTGCAATGTCTACTTTTCCCGCTCTTGGTTGTAAGTCTTTGATTTCCATGAGTTAGTGGAAAAGCGGAT